>Ga0209149_1001105_pt1 | contig 12983 bp, 10 predicted proteins | sample WorMetTyACAVOLI2_FD_187423 | JGI IMG/M metagenome (GOLD analysis project Ga0209149, IMG submission 187423) | Marine gutless worms symbiont microbial communities from Max Planck institute for Marine Microbiology, Germany - Olavius algarvensis... ... | reverse complement strand
ATTATGCTCATCATTTTATTTTTAGTTTCACATTCTAATTTTTTGTTTGTTCCGTGTGGTAGACTAAGCTGGCTACCCGTCAGCTTTTTACTGCACGTTAAATACCCACTATCGTATCGTATCGTATCGTATCGTCATCGCAGTCATCACTGCAAAAGTTGCCAAGATTATTTCATAACATTAGCAGTATTGTTGTACACCATCGTGGCAGGCGCGCTAAAAACGGTATAAAGATTACAAAATAACGACATGATAATGGTAGTGACGATTACCTTTCCATTGTCAACGCTGTCCAACGACACAATGACGTTAACAGTAAGCTTATTCTCTTCTACAACATCAACGTTACTTGTCAGTAAATTTACAAGTCTCTATTTGTCGAATAAAGACCGTTAGCACAAACATAGACATCGTCCTATCCGTCGTTTGAACGTCAAATAACTCGAAAATGGTACACGATATAGCGATATAGCAATGGCAAACTAACGGAAAGTCGTATGCGTTCTACTGAATGCCGTCATTTTCAATGACCTTGAATGACCCGTAACCCATATTTCAAGGGCACGCCATTATTCGACGTTTAGTATCTCAGATACGGTACAAGATAGAGACACAGTTACAATGGAAGACGAATTGGAACTCATATGTGATCTGTCGAATTGTGCTATTTTCAATGACCTTGAGTAACCCATAACGTAGAGGTCAAGGTCACGATATTTTGAACGTCAAACAACTCGAAAACGGTATAAGATATAGCTATAGTTATAATGGCGGACTAATAGAAAGTCATACGGTCTATTGAATGGCTAATATCGTTCTTTATGTTATTACTAAAGACTAAAAAGCCCAGTAAGTTGACAGGGCGTAACGTTCGGCTATCTAATCCATTGATTAGTTCTTGTTACTGAAATGATCGCAAAGTTTGGTTCAAAGTTGAGCTTGTGTTCTGTTATCGTTATGCTACATAAGTTCTCGAAAAACATCTCGGTCTCGGTCAGAGAAAATCTCGGTCTCGGTCTCGGTCTCGTCCCGGACTGAAAGCTAGAAGTCTTGGTCTCGTCTTGGTCTCGGACTTCAAAGGCTTATTTACATCCCTAAATATCGCTATCGTATTGTATCGGCTATCGGCCCTGTAGATATCGGTTTTTATATATCGATATCGTATTGGTGACAAGTAAAAAATATCGGTGATTTCTCGACATTTTATCATAGCTTTTTTCCGACTTTTTAACGTTAATATAAAGACTAGCAATTATATGAGTAAAACTGAGTATTTCATTTGCCAACGTTACATCGTTACATTTCTATTAGTCCGATGTGGAAGTTAAGGAATAACAAAATTTTATAACGTCGTTGATAATGAAATATGTGAGTAGGCCAAAGAGCGCTGCAGTAAAGGATATCGATATCGATATCTCCGATATTTTGGGTCAGAAATATCGATCGATATCGGCAAAGACGATATCGACCCACCTCTAGTTTACAGTCTAAAATGATATCAAGAAAAAATAAAATTCTAATCTGTGACGTTGACTGTCAGCCTGTATCGACGCTAAAAGCAGACATTTTGAACATCACCTAAGCCTGTAAACTTCTCGTGAAAATTTTGCGTGAATATTTTAATCCTTTAACGAATAAGTTTCAGTGCAAAAAGCGTTGTTTTCAGATTCTGCATTGTGGCGCGCTTACACATGGACGTTGAGGCGAAACACTTCGAGGTGAGGTGTGGTGCAGAATTCATTTCAAGTTAGTTTAGTGCAAAATATCAAAATCGGTCATGATTTGCAAAAATTATTGCAGAAAGTTTACTGCCACCTTTTTTTGGAGCACAGCGTAAGTAGACAGTGTCTGACAGACTGACCGAGATCGGGCAGGCTATGCGAGTCCTCCAGTAGCGAAAGCCGATCGTCGTTGACAACAGTTCTATGAGACTGCGACAGAGGGCAGCAGCGTGACCTGACGAAGGCCGACCAGCGTCTGATGCGCTCTATCGCTTCCATCAGTTTGTTGGGAGCATCGTCGCCCCCGCCACCTTCGCCGTTACCGCCGTTGCCTCCGTTGTTTGACGACAGGCTCTGAGCACCGAACGAACTCAGAAGCAGAGCAAGAAACAGGTTCAGTACCTGAACGATACCAGCATCAGCAACATTCACAGCACGAGCGTGACGTCACAACCACGCGTCATCTTCCACCGTGCACGGCATTACGTCCTCATCCTAAAAGTAAGTTTGTGCATTTTTCATTTTTTTGTTTTTGAGTTAACCCTTTAGACTCCGAAGACAATAGTGCTACATCAAATAATACGAAGTTGGTACACTGGCTGTTGATGGGTGGGCTGTTACATTTGATACAGCGAGGAGGGGCCTGGGCGGGCTGCGGCCCCGCCCAGTCCCCTCCTCGCTGTACCAAATGTAACAGCCCACCCATCAACGGCCAGTGTATCAACCGCTGTATTGCTATATGGTGGTCCGTTGCTCTGCGGTTTTAATGTGGTGATTGAAAGGTTAGAGCAGCCGCCGACTCTTGGCGTTTGCAGTAGTCCAGTGTCAGACTTCTAACCGAGACGCCGACGGTTCTACGCTCATCCGGTCAAGTTACTGACGGTTTACAGTTATGTAAGCATCGCTATAACAAGCCACGAACAAAATGGTTTATCTGTGTGTCTTAGAGCTGGATAACTTTCGAATCGCTTGCTGTAATTCCACGAATTTCACATCACATCTAAGCTTCATTTAAATCTGTAATTCTTAAGTCAACAAGGCTATATAATGCAGACAAGGCAGACAATGTGACCGTTCCATTCACGTGATCTATATCTGTGCATTCTAACATTTAAACGTCAATCAAAGTGTATATCCGAATCGCCTAATGTCAGTACTATGTTGCTGCTGCACTATGCATGTACCGATCACTCACCCTATTTTTATGGACGCCCGCTCAGCGTAAGCGGGCGTCCATTTTATATTTTGCCAATGTTTTTTTAATTAATTTATGTTTTTATGGCCGCCTTATTCTCAGGCCCTGGTTAACGGAGGTTCGCGTAAGTTTTACACGTGGTGGACCTTGAGCGTGACTAGAGAAGTTACTACTTGGATTTTTTCCTGGTCATCCTTAAACTACAGGGTGGGCCAAATAGTGACGAAATTTGGCATATTTTCAGACCCCGCCCGCAAACTTTCTGCTCTCACGCCCGAACGTGGCAGAATATTGTAATTCTGAAAAAAAACTTGTTAATCACAGGTGGTTGCTCTACACGTGTGCGACGTTTCGTGAACTTTGGCATACAAACCCCTGAGATCCACGCGCCATAGTATTGTTCTTAAAAAATAATAGGCTGGGACATGTTGTATTTCCATTCGGTAGATGGCAGCACTGTTGGTACGCGCAAACGGCTTTGTGTATTCGGGACATTTTGTGCTGTTTTGACTGTTTGTGACGATTGGTACGTTGTTGGTACACTGTTGGTACAGTCTTGGTAGACCTGTGACGATTGGTACACCAATGGTTATTTTTGCTGTTTTGACTGTCTTTTGACTGTTTTTGACTGTTTTTGACGATTGGTACACTGTTGGTACAGTCTTGGTAGACCAATGGTTATTTTTGCTGTTTTGACTGTCTTTTGACTGTTTTTGACTGTTTTTGACGATTGGTACACTGTTGGTACAGTCTTGGTAGACCTGTGATGATTGGTACACCAATGGTTTTGAGTGTTTTTGACGATTGGTACAGTGTACCATTCGTCAAAAAAAGTCGAAAATCGTGATGTTGCCCTGTCGGAATATTGCCATAACGTTTGGTGTGGAAAAACTAGAACGATGTGGCTACCCGACGGCGAAAAAATATTTGAAGACAGGTTACGTTTATTCGTTTCGACACAATACACGAACGTGACAGACAGAAAGACGGACAGACGAACAGACACGGCCTATAATGTGTGACATACGACGAGGTTGGCAATGATCATTGTCAGTAGGAAGAACGGAACGCAGTGGAAGCCGCAACAGTAGAGGCAATCCCAAGTAGACTCGATCCACTCGCCGCACAGGACGCGGAACACGATCATGAACGAGTGGAGGAAGTCGCGGAAGTTCCAGCGCGGTATTTCATCAGGAAAGTGATCCTCGTTGTAGTTGCCTCCAAACACCTACCAAGCCGTGATGATCGATGATCGTCATGATGACAGAAGTTGAGCCTATAACAACTTAAGTCAAGTCTGATATCAGTGTACTAATTGTTCGAAAATACGAAATATTTCTCGCTGACACAAATAAAAGCCTTTTAACGTCGAGAATTACCCAGTTCGAGATCTTGGACGCACAGGCGGATTTAGGGGACAAGATGCCAAAAATTTGGGACCGCTTCGCGGCAGGAAGGGGAAGGGAGAGGAAGGGATAGTCAGGAGAAGGAAGAGAAAGGGGAAAGAAGGGGGAAGAGGCAAGGGTTGGAGGGTTACTCCCAAGTAGGTGGCCTGGATCCGCCTTTGCTTGGACGCGCCCGCGGCCCACGTGTAAAATGGAACTTTCTCTGCAGCGTGGGAGCAATTTTGGCCAGATGCATATCCTGATGCCACCAATGACTCATAGTTTTGACAGCGAGAATCGGACTCCGCTATTACCGTGTGAGATTGAGAGTCCGTCGCACTGCGTCATGGCTGCATGCTGCTAATGCATAAAGGAGGCATATTATTAACCTACATAATGGATTCAATCATTCTGTCAAATAGCAGTTGACGTAATGTAGACGTGAGTCGAGTGAAATGGCACCTGCATGCCCATGACGGCGAAGATGAAGACGATGATGGCCAGTACAATGACCAGGTTGCCCAGCGCGCCAAGTGTCCGTCCGATAATGTTGATAAGTAAGTTTAACGTCGGCCACGACTTGGCTAGTTTGAACACTCGCAGCTGCAGTCCAACGCGTACATATCAGTTGTTGCTACTTCATGCTGATAAATCTTTATGCACTATATGACACTGTAAACTGTCAATCAGCAGCGACCGAAGGTAATTAGGGCCTAAAGGTCTCCACTGGTCAGTTCTATTTTTAAGGTTATCAAAAACGGCAAAAAATTTCAACATTTCAAAAAGTACCTAGATGCAAAAAAAATCTTAAGGCGGTCACAGCTGTGTCTCAGAACCAGCTGCGTTCCCCAGACCTCCACCTAAATAGTCGGTATGGTCTCGCTGCCTCTCCTCAAATACCCCATCGCCACTCTTGCCCTTTCAGACCTCGCTACTAGTCAAATTTTGGAGTGAAAAGGTCAACGGTAAAAGTGACAGTCACACAATCATAAAGTGCATTGCATTTTGACACACGGAGGCTCAGTAATAGCATATTTTATTATAACAAAACGTCAAGATCACTCCTAAGTGTAAGGGAAAACAATGGCCGACATAAGAAACAGGTATGTCATCTATTAGTTTAAAACAACATTACAATGTAAAAAGAAGCGAACAGTGCACTCATGGTTTTCATCGCGCGACGCGTATGCATAGCGCGGACTATGCCGTCGCAAGATGTCCGTCTGTCTGTTCGTCCGTCTGTCCGTCCGTCTGTCACACGCCGGTATTGAGTCTAAACGGTTACACATATCTTCAAAGTTTTTTTCACCGTCGGGTAGCCCCACCATTCTAGTTTTTCCACACCAAACGGGATGGCGATACTCCGACAGGGTCCCCGCTAACGGGGGCGCCGAATGCAAGGGGTTATGAAAAAATCACGATTATCGACCAATATCTCGCTTTATCTGGCAAACTATCCGAGATATAGTTACTATGGAAGGCGAATAGGAAATCGTACCAAAGCTTTCGAATGGTACCAGTTTGAATGACCTTGAATGACTTCAAACCCAGATTTCAAGGTCATGATATCACTTAACATCAAATTACTCAAAAACGGTACCAGATAGAGCTACAGTGACAATGGCGAACCAATAGAAAGTCGTATATGGTCTATCGAACAGCGCCATTTTTAATGACCTTGAACAAACCCTAACCCAGTTTTCAAGGTCACGCTATATTTTGACGCTAAATATCTCACAAACGGTTAAAAATATGGGCATAGTTACTAGGAAACCGCACCCACGCTTTCGAATGGTACCAGTCTGAATGACCCCGAGTGACCTCTAACCATGATACATTTATTGATCTATCGAACGGCACCGTTTTCAATGACATCGAACAACTCCTAGCCCAGTTTTCAAAGTCACGCTATACTTTGACGCTGAATATCATAAACGGTTAAAGATACGACCAGAGTTGCTATGCAAGGCGAATAGGAAACCGCACCCAAGCTTTTGAATGGTACCAATTGGTATGACCTTGAGTGACCTCTAAACCAGATTTCAAGGTCGTGATATTATTCAACGTCAAATAACTCAAAAACTGTACAAGATACAGCTATACAGAGCCACATTTACATGTATAATGGCGGACCAATAGAAAGTCGAATGTGATCTATCGAACGGCGCCGTTTTCAGTGACCTTGAACAACCCCTAACCTAGTTTTTAAGGTCACGCTATTCTTTTGACGCTGAATATCTCATAAACGGTTAAAGATACGGCCATAGTTACTATGGAAGTCAAATAGGAAACCGCACCCAAGCTTTCGAATGGTACCAGTTTGAATTACCTTCAGTGACCTTTTCAAGGTCATGATTATTCAAGGTCAAATAACTTGAAAATGGTACAACATACAGCTATACTTACAATGGCCGACCAATAGAAAGTCGTGTATGATCTATCGAACGGCGCCATTTTCAGTGACCTTGAACGACCCTACCCCCAGTTTCAAGGTCACGCCATTCTTTGACGCTGAATATCTCAGAAACGGTACAACATACAGACATAGTGTCATTGAAATACTAATAGGGACTCACACACGACCTACGCAACAGTGTCACTTCGAATGACCTTGAGTGACTTAGCAAAATATTCAATGACACGAAGCGCGCGCGGTCTGCGACAGCTGAGCTACTTGTTTGCAATGTTCAGAAAACAGATAGCAATGTCTACAATTTACAAACATTTTATGGAGTCAAATTCTTCTTTGCTTTTTGAATCGGGCTTCTGTTTGCTACTTTTGCAGTTCCAAAAATGCTCGTAAAATAATCCAGGGATCCATAAAGAAAAATGTAAGCGACTATGTGTCAAAAAGTCACGTCTACTGACTACATCTTGTGTGATATCATGCACACCAAAGCTATCAGACTGTATAACGCGGACGAACCAGTCTGAATGAGCGCAGAATGGAGAATGCTTTGTTGCCGGAGAGACCGAGTTCAATAAGACTGAGGCTGACAACGAACAGGTCAAAGCAGTTCCAGCGCTCCTTGAGGTAACGAAACAGTCCAAGCGCGATGATCTTCAGCGCAGCTTCCATCGCGAAGATCGCCGTGAACGTCTTACAACACAACAGAACTGTAGCCACAGGGTTCGGCCGACACGGTATGCCCCGCCTGCCTCTAATGACACAGGTACAGCAGTAGGCCAAAACGGCTCAGACTGATCACGTGACCTTGCGACCTTGACCTTTGACCTTTGACCTTGGAGGTCATGGCGCCTTTGGCTGATGTGGGTCGTCGTCCTCCATCCGTATACCAAGTTTGAAGTTCGTAGGCCTTGCCGTTCGGAAGATATGGGGCACGATGTGTGAGCATTAATGGGCTTGGTGACCTTGACCTTTGACTTCTTGACATTGAAACTAGTGTGCGAGTCGCATCAAAGGTGGGGAACCTTTCTTCCAAATTTGGGCACGATAGGCCTTTGGGTTCTCGAATTATTCGCTACGGACGGACAGACGAACGCAACGCTTATTGCCCCTTCCCTACGGGCCGGGGCATAATAACAGTCTTCTTTCTGCACGGCAACCAGTGCAATCACTTGCTGCGAATGACAGTGACGTTGGAATAGCCGAAAGTTACTACGTTACGTCCGGCTTATGACATAAGCCGTCCGTCTGTCGTCTGTGATTGTGCGTTGGTGCACGCTGCCCAGAGGTTTGAACTTTTTGGCAATATTTTGCACCACCTAATAGCCCAGAGACTCGAACACTTCGTATTAAAATTCTGGGGAAAAATTCGAAGGGGCTCCAGGGGATCGTGCAAGTTAAATACAAGGCGGTATGAAAAATTGGCGTTTTCGACCACTATCTCGCTTTATTTCGAAAACGGTAAAAGATACGGCCATAGTTACAATGGAAGACGAATAGGAACTCGTGCGCGATCTATCGAATGGTAACATTTACAATGACCTTGAGTGACCCTGACGTAGATTTCAAGGTCACCATACTTTAAACGTCAAATAACTCGAAAATGGTGCAAGATAAAGCTATAGTTACAACCAATAACATACGTTGTTGCCAATGTTAAGCACTTTGGCGAACTGCGACGAGATGCCGGCGTGATCGCAGGCCATGAACGCCGTGTTGCCGACGATGCACAGCGTGATGAACAGGTCGACGAACGGGTCCATGATAAACAGCTCGACGTGATGCGCGAACCGATACCAGCCCGGCGAACAGTCCCAGTCGAACAGCAGCTGGTAGATCTTGTCCAACACTTTCTCTTTCCACGTCCGGTCGTCTTCCATCTCAAGCACGTCTGTAATCCAAACAGAAACAGCCGCAGCTGCTGCAGCAGTTTTTACTGGTAATTTGACTGCATGCTATTGACGTCGATCTGTCTATACTACACTCAGAAGTTGAATAAACAGCACACAACAAAAACACTTTGCATCTGAACGGAGCATATATTACTTCATTTTGTTGTATTACATGCAGGTATTAACTTTAGCTTCTGTTAGACTACAACCGTTCACTTTCATACATTACATTACATTACATTACATTACATAAAATCGTATTTAGAGTGCCCAAAATCACTAAGGACAGCTAAAACACTGTATGAGATTAAAGGAGTGATGTGGGAGTACAGTTATGTGCGAAAACATTTGGAGAAAAGATAAGTTTTTAAACGGTTACAGAAAACAGGCAGAGTTTGTGCGGATCCAATGTCAGGTGGAAGACGGTTCATACAAAGCGGGTCCCCGTCTGAATATTGACTTAACGTTTGGTACGGAAAAACTACCAGATGGTGAAAATGTTTGAGAACTCGTTTCGACACAATACACAAACGTGACGGACAGACAGACGGACGGACGGTCCCGGACACCGCACGACGGCATACAGCCGCACTATGCATAGCGTCGCGCAACAGTAAAATGCTGTTAAGGCCGCTACATACTGGTGACAAAGTCGACAGTCGCCAAAAACGACTGTCGCCGGCTCGTGCGACAATGTCGACCGTGTCGCGGTCGACATTGTCGCTAAAGTTGAACACGTTCAACTCGGTTGACTTTGTCGAAAGTGGGTAATTGTTGTCGCCCGAATGTCGAACGTCCTTTCTACTCTGTCGCCAGTGTGTATCGGGCTTTAAACGCTGCTAGTACATTAGTGTGACAGACGGACGGACGGACGGATCGTCTTTGCAATAGCGTCTCGCGGTACAACAGGTAATTTCAACCAAGTAAATTTGACGTATGAAGTAGATTTGATGTATGTACACGACTAGGAGATAACTTGTCATTTACTTGTCATGTCACAATCGTGTACTCTTAACTATGACTCACTCACATTTCTGTGCCTTTACTAAATAAATATACTACAAATATGAACGAGTGATCACCACTGCCGTCTGACGCCCGAGTAATCAGGTCCTTCAAGATTTGTATGTCTGCAAAAACAGCACACAAGATCTATCACTATCGACGTCGTCGTCATCATCATCGTATCATCGTCGTCGATTTTATGTCCACTTAATATACAATGAACGGCAGACATTGTTTGTCATCTGCTGTCATCTGTTGTCGCTAACGTCGATATGTACTTAATATGAGTTTATTTCGCAATAAAGCAGATACAAGCAAAATACAAACAAGTAAAAAATAAAGAAAGTCACACTCATATAACTAGGTTATGTGACACAAATGCAAAGCTAGCTAGGCCTATTACAAAATTTTTTAAACAAATGACACCTTATAGACGTAATGGTCTGTTGTGCACTGATATCACAGCGTTCACATAACTGTATATATTCGTTGGATTGCATGTACATGGGCATCATACAACTAATAATACTGTTATTACATACAAGCATGTTATGTAAAAAACACACCTTTCTTTCATAATACATAAATTGGTCTAAAATCGCAATGCTTAATGCTGTTTATTTTTTTCTTACGCGTTAAATCGGAAGAAACATGCTACATGTGCTAGAGCAAACATATTTTTTTTATAGAATTTATTCAAATTTTTGTTTCAATTATTGTACAGTATATGTACTTATTCAGCGTACAATATAACACAAAATACGATTAATGCATCAACTACGTACATACACGCACCATTGCGTATACATTATAATAAATACACGGGCGGCTCTATTGTAAGTATGTCTCTATCCAGTATTATTTTCGAGTTGTCTGAAGTTACACAATATCATGACCTTAAAATCTAGGTCAGGAGTTACTCGTGGCACCATTTGATACATCGCATACAGCTTCCATTCGTCTTCCATTATATGGCCATATCTTGTATCACTTTGGAGATAGAGCGAGAAATTGGTCTAAAATCGCAATTTTTCCATACCCCTGTCGTACCACGTAACAACCCCCTGGGAAAAATGTTTGTGAACATTTTGGAACCGTTTTCATCACAACCAAGCCAGACGGTTAGGTTACAATATGGTGAAAAATGTTGCGGAAAAGTTCAACCGTCTGAGTGTGGTGCACAAACGTTACATACAGACGACAGACGTAATTGCGATGCCAATTATAGCCGAGCGTAACGTACTACGCGCGTGTGGTGGACTAAGCTGGCTCCCGTCAGCTTTTTACTGCACGTTAAATACACACTATCGTATCGTATCGTACGCGCGATGCTCTGTGTCTGTCAGTAGTTAGCCTCAACAAAATAATAACTCGTGCGGATTATTTTATTATCGTTACTTAGGCTTCAGATTTACCACTGCGTAACGTTGTCTTCGGCGAAACGTTGAGGCTTCTTGTCATACACTTCGTCCTTGTTTCCCACCATCAACAAACTCGGCCGTTCACCAGCGACTAATGCTATAAACTCGCTAGGGTTCGTCGCAGCTAAGTGTACTGCACTTGCCGCTGGAACGCTTCACCTAGGAATATTGCCATACCGTCTTGCACGGTAAAACTAGAGTGGTGTGGCTACCCGATGGTACAAGATTTTGAATGTAAGTTTATTCGTTTGACGGAATGTACGAACATGACGGATACACACACACACCGCATGATGGCATAAGCCGCGCTTGCATAGCATCGCGCGGCAAAAGCGTATGATATTAAAGCAGCGACAACGACGACGAGTCCTTGTCAACGACTTACCGTTCATGTCGACTGAAACGCCGCTCGACTTTTGCATGTGTATCGAACGCAGAGAATCAGCGATGTGTTTCCCCTTCGATGACTGACACTCGGACCAGTCCGACTAGAACAGCATCCATCAGCAACACGCTTGTTTACAACTTTAAGGTAAGCGCAGTAGCACACACACTCCTCTTAACCCTTTGTGGGCACATTAAAACTGCAGAGCAACGAACCATTATACAGCAATACGGTGATTGGTACACTGGGACTAGGTGGGTTGTTACATTTGGTACAGCGAGGAGGGGCCTAAGCAGGCTGCGGCCCCGCCCAGTCCCCTCCTCGCAATACCAAATGTAACAGCCGACCCATCAACGACTAGTGTACCAACTTCATATCATTCTTAGTGGCACTATAATTGCCTGTGCACTCTAGAGGGTTAATCGTAATGTGCGTACATCCATGAAGGTGGACAATACATTGGGACTGTTGAAAACTGTAAGTAAGTAAGTAAGTCTGGATATTTATATCCGGCGCCAGCATAATGACGATGTCTCAATGGCGGCGGGCGGTCGAGAACAGGTGCGTCTTCAGTGCCCGCTTGAAGGCGCTCTCCGACAGGTCCGGTGACTGTAATGCTAGGGGCAGACGGTTCCATGTGGCTGGTCTGTTGACTGTAAAACTGTGCTGTCTAGTCCAACTGTGTTGACTACTGACTACAAGATGACAATGTGGACAGCACATAAAGTTTACACGATAATATTATTACCAGCCGGTATTGTTTTCAACGTGTCTGTCTGCCTGCGTGTATTTCAACAAACTAAAAAAGTGGCTCTGCAGATATGTCTTGTAGTGTAGACCACCATGTACATGTAGGTGGTTGCGAGTAATTGGCAGGTGCTTGTATCATTTATGTTTGTTCCGCTGAGTCAGCAAAATCTCGTTAGCACGATAGCGTTGCAATCGTCGGAGATGCAAGCATGAAACTTGACAGGTGTGTAGTTGGGGCGAAAATGCAGGTCGAGTTCAGAGATGAGTGTGGTACGAGAGTGACGTCGCGGCTTACGTGATCCCATTGCAGTTGGCTTCTAGTTTATTCTTATTATTAACTACTTGTAACTGCTACTTTGCCTATGTTTCGGAAAAGCTGCAGTAAGTAAGTAAACAATAAGTCATACGTAACTCAAAAGTCAAAACTTATCAGCAGCATATGTGTGCCTCAAATGTATGTCTAACTGGCCAAATTTTGTAGGCTTTCAATTAGAAATTATTGACATCACTCTTATAGTTAACTGAGATTAACGCGTAGACCTAATAATAAGGATAACAGCGAGGTGGTATTGTTTAGCAGCTGTTAATCCCGTTCTCGCAGACAACAGTTTGCAAAATTCAAAGTTGACGAGAGTGAGTTGAGTTTTGTTGCAGTATAGCTAGGGCCTACACAATGCAAGCGTACTATGTCAGATCGTGTGTCTCAGAGGGCACTCCGATCGGCCACGAACAACGACATGGCCGTGCCACGCTCTCGGCTCAAGTTCGGCGAACGTGCGTTCAGCATCGCCGCCCCGAGAGCGTGGAACAGTATTCCTGCCG
>Ga0209149_1001104_pt1 | contig 12989 bp, 7 predicted proteins | sample WorMetTyACAVOLI2_FD_187423 | JGI IMG/M metagenome (GOLD analysis project Ga0209149, IMG submission 187423) | Marine gutless worms symbiont microbial communities from Max Planck institute for Marine Microbiology, Germany - Olavius algarvensis... ... | reverse complement strand
TCACGCCTTTACACTAACGTCAACGCTCTGTCGTCTTTATCCTGGCGTGTGGCGCATCACGCCGTCAACTATTTTCCGACTGGCGGCCTGTAGACAGCGAAATAACAGCAATATCGCCCGTCCAAGTTAACGAAGATAACCACAAAGTTAACGTTGAAAACACAAAGATAACAACAGAAAATATCAGCATCGGTGTCAGTCAGCTACAAATCAAACAAAGGAATTAGGCTGACTTAACTATCTAAGCAATATTTTGTCCCCTCCACTGGCCAAAAAGTAAGGGGGGTCAAAAAATTGTCCTGGGTCGATCGTGTAGCTTGACTCGATCGATTTCGGGGTCTACTAACAAAGTGTCCGCCATTTTTAGCCCGTGAAAATTGAGGACATTTTCCCTCGGAAATTCCCAAGGCAGTATTCAGTCTAGAGATTATATATTCTGTTGTCTATGTGTGCACCAAATTTGATCCGTATCGTTTGCGATTTGTTGGAGTTATTCCCGAGAGTAATTTTTCGGACTCAAGAGTTTTACAGCATAGGCTGAAAGCATGTATGGCTTTGAGCGTACTATTGGTGAAATAAACTTCTTATAGTGACTAGAGTCATCGATATGTATTGTTCATGACAACGGCAATACAGCTGCTGTTGATGAAATCATTTCAAAACTTGTATGATGCATAAAAAGAACTCAGCAGTGTCATGAAAACTGTCTAATAAAAAATTCTCAATAACGAAACACGTTAGGTGTGCCACTTGTTTATCTCTTGGTATTACGCTGAGATCAACCTCTGCAATCTTTAGTACAATATTAGGCCATATGGCAATGTTAGTTGTAGATTGTCCATGGCTGGAAGTATATTTATATTTATTATGAATAATCGTACAATAAGTACAAGAAAAATTAAGTGCAAATAACGTAAGAAAAAATTAAAACGCAAAATACACAATCGTCATATGTGGACTTGCTACCATCGGAAAAACTAACATATGACAGTCCATCACGTACTGAAAGAAGTTCAGCCAGTGAAGTAGCACTGCATCATTGGCATCATGTAGATAGGCCTATTTATTATCATTGACCTAGATAAAAAAAACTAGACCAACAGCTGCCGGACTACTTGCGTGCGCTTTGAACATATGCCACGCCCCTGTGCATTCGTTTCTATTAGTTTTGTTGAAGAATGCCTAAACATACCTTAAGCAGTAATCATGTAGTTTCGGGTCATAAATTCCTACGGCCGTCCAGTCACTTACGACGTAATAACCACACTTACCAGTAACACTTCGCTATGAATGTTGTCTGCAACACTGTTTTCTGATTCCATAAGTCGTAACTGTACAAGAAAAATGACGACAATATCGTGAAATCATTGGTCTTCGAAAACGGAAGTACACAAAAACGAAAGTAAACAGCATGCGCACGGTAGATAACGTCCGTGCGCGTGCATGGATTGTAACGGAAATAAAGAACGGTGACCGTGCGCGTGCGCACGGTGGATAACCATTTTCCCGTTCTTATCTGCCATACGTGCGCACGGAGCATATCTTTATTATATGCTCCGTGCACACGCACGGGTGATAAGAGCGAGTAAATGTTTATCCACTGTGCGCAATTTTCAGTGGCTGTGATTGGCTAACTGGCTAACGGCAGCCTCGTTTTCACGTATTATACGACTTACTCAGTATTATACGGCGTTGTATTATACGCGCACGGTCGATAACGTATCCGTGCGCATGCACGGAATATAACGGAAATACACAACGGTGACGGTGCGCGTAAAAATAGGGTTAGGGTTAGGGTTAGGGTAGTGTTAGGGTCAGAGTTAAGTTTAGGGTGCATGCGCACGGTAGATAACGTCCGTGCGCGTGCACGGATTATAACGGAAATAAAGAACGGTGACCATGCGCGTGCGCACGGTGGATAACCATTTTCCCGTTCTTATCTGCCGTGCGTGCGCACGGAGCATTCATTAGTAAGTGTGGTTATTGACGTCGTATAAGCGACTGGACGGCCGTATGAATTTATGACCCTAAACTATCTGCATTATGCTGCAAATAGTTGCCGTAATCGATCAACGCGTGATGAAGTGTCGTTTCATCGGTGAGTTTTCATATAGCGATAATTTTTCAGTAGATCACGAAATGTGCGTGCATGCCTGAAAACCGGCCCATGGGACGCTTCAAGCTGCCTTCGTTAAGACGCTAAATAGTTCCATGTTCAGCGAAGGTGCCGACAAATTCTGAAAAGGTAAAGGTAAAGGTAAAGGTCTGGACACTTGTTATAGCGCCACGTACATGAGTCAGACTCGTGACCAGCAGCGCTTTACAATCTCGGAAGTTGCAGCTGATTGGCATGAGCCAATGGTGCCCCAGCGCATTATGTGGTCATCCATTGCCCGTGCTAACGGACAATTGGACCCACAGTGCAGCTAGCAGACACACCATCGCCCGAATCAGCCACACTAGGCCTTCACCCCGTAGCCGTAGCTACTACTCATTTCCCGTCCCGCTGAGGGTAGGAGGCTGAGTTGGCCTGAGCACACAGTAGGTTAGCAGCTTGCTCAAGGTTGCTTGTAGTGGACCAGGTGTGAATCGAACCCGCAACCTCTAGCCTAATAAGTTGTTCCCTAACCAATAGTATTAATGTTCATAACATTTCCGAGTAGCCTACTGTTGACAATTTAACTATTTATTGGACATTACATCGATTTTTGTTAATATCGATCGCAGGCTTGCCGCCAATGGGCTAAAATCGCCCTGACCACCTGCTGCAGGATACACAGTCTTTCAAAACGCACGCGGCCGTATCACCGCCCAGTGGCTGTTTAGGCTTGATGGCGTAGTAATACAACGAGTAAACCCTCTAGCCTAATTTAACTCAGTGATTTATTATACAGAACTTGTGAACTTTACTACGAGTATCAACAGTATGGTCTCGTAATGAACAGCAGTTGACAAAATGTCTCCTGATGACAGTGCGACAATGGCGATGAAGACTTGGTACATGTTGTCCGACTTTGTTCAGCCAGTTCACCAGCTGGTGAGACTTCGACTTCTATACTGCTAGTTGCAGCCTGAACGAGAGCTTTGGCGTTTCTGGCATTGCCCACTCGTGGCTCAGGTCCTACCTTTCAAGCAGGCATCAGTCCGTCCGGGCTGGCCAGTCTGAATCTCCACGTACTCACTGTCCCACGGGAGTACCCTACTGCTAGTTCTACTGCTAGTTGCAATATTCTGTCACAACCACCGCCAAAGGTTTCCAGTACTGATGTATTCATTAATTCTTCTTCTTCTTCCACACTCACCAACATCGCTATCGTAATAGTAATTGGAATCGTCATATATGACGATTTCTGAGCGATGACAGGGACGTTCTGACGATCGTTTGGCACAGACATCCACGAAACTGCAGGGGCCTAACGGAAAATTTCTTGGTTTCCCGGTATGCCAGTCCGCCACTGCTGACCAGCGGTCTAACAAGTAGTCTGAAATTGACCAACAATAGAGGCAATGTGGACACCAGTAGTCGTCATAATCTGACCATTCGTCGTAGTCCTCGAAGTCTGACCAGTCGTAATCACTGTATTCGAAATCGTAAGGAGATAACAACTGATGTCTTATTTCTGCCGAAGTTTCTTCTGTCGTGTCACGGGTCTGCATCTCTTGGTTCACGCTGAAATCAACCTCTGTCATCTTTCCATCAAACTGTAAGTACAGTTTAAGGACATTTGGCAATGGCAGTTTGTCAATGGCTGGAAGTATGGTCTGGTAATGAACAGCAGCTGACAAATGCCTCCTGATGGCAACGCGACACTGGCGAAGCAGACTTGGAACCTGTTCTCTGTCTTCGTTCAGCCAGTTCACCAGCTGCTTTAGGAGACTGTCCGCCGCGTTGTCGCCATCTGCTGCCAATTGTAAATTGTGCAGTTCTCCAGCATCGGGAGTGTATCCGGCTAGGACGGCGGCCTGACACAGGCGAATAGACTTCGTTTTCCGATAACTTCCTGCTACAGCAGAACAACAAGACACTAGCAACTGAAATCCGGCTCCAGCTCGCAACAAATCGACAATGAATTCATATTTGTCATCAACTGCGGCCAGAGCCATCAGAGTCCCGGAGTCACCATCACTGCCGCGGTTGTCAGAGTTAAGCGACTGTCGACAGGAATCGTCCACTGGCGGAGAGGAATAATCTTCCAGCATGGCTCCTTGTTTTACCATTAATTGCAGTAATTCAATGGCGCTGTGCCGAACTCTCCGTCTTGCTAGGGAAGTGAGTGCTGAATAGAGAGGCGATCGACCGTCCCGCAGTTGCATGTTAAAATTGCCACCTTGTTGTAACAGTAAACACATTATTGATACTTGTTTTCTCAGCTCCTTCGTAGAATAATAATAATACTTGGTAAGCTTTTCGGCGGCAAAACACACAATGTTTCTACCTTCGTGATTCATTGTATTGACACTGGCTTCTGCGTTTAACAAAGACCTGGTGATGTCAATATTGCTGTCATGAACAGCGACGAACAGCGGCAATTTGTGCTTTGGATCGGGATCATAATTCGTCGACCCTACGTTTGGATCTGCTCCATGCTTTAACAACATATCAACAAGTTCGACAGTCTTCGTAGTAGCTTTGTACAATGGTGTTTCGCCGGAACTGTTAACAATATTGACGTCGGCTTTGTTTTTCAGCAGAATATCAAGGACCGATTTTACAGCTTGGTTTTTCATGACCGATTCCACATAGTCTGAGTGTCGTGACCGTGTCGTGACTGGGTGATAGTTTTCAATAGTATGATGTAGCGCAGTATTTCCAACAACGTCGGTGACGTCAATGTTGGCATCGTGTTTCAGCAGCAACTCAACAAGTTCACTGTTGCCGTCAACAGCTGCGATGTGCAGCGGCAGTGTGCAACGATATAGATATACCCATTCACTGGTAGCTACTTCCGGAACATCAGGATTCGCTCCATTCGTAAGCAGCAGCTGCACCACTGACACGTGTTTGTTCCTGCATGCAGCAATGAGTGGCAGTTTCTTACCACTGTTCACATCCACCTTAGCCCCGCTTTGTAACATTTTGGCAACTACTGGTGCCAGACCATTCGAGCAGGCAACGTAAAACGGGGTTCCTCCGTCTTCTGATGCCGCGTCCACGTCAGCGCCTTCATCTAGTAGCAGTTGGACAATGGCACTGCTTTTGTCAGTTTCTGAACTGAAACAAGGCTTCGATTCAAGTACAAGATGCATAGCAGTCTTGCCATTCTTATCTCGAACTGTCACGTCTGCGTTATATTCCAACAGTAGTTTGACTGAATCATAATGATGACCTCTACACGCTGCGTGTATCGGATACTTGTTTATGTTTCTGATACATGTATTTCGACTGTTTTGAACATTTGGACCGGCGCCGTTGTTGAGCAGCAAAGTCACAACAGATTCATGCCCTTCTTCACAGGCAACGTACAACGGAGTCTGGCCGTCAGTCAGTGCATTGAGGTCAACTCCTTTTCCAATCAGTTTTGATAGAATAGTAGGCCAGTTGTTTTTGGCACTAAAGTACGTAGCACCAGGATAAAGTTTTTCAATGTCAGAATAAGTTTTACTTGATAGCATACTTCCTGCAAGCTTCACTGAACCACGCTTGAATGCAAAGGCAAACGCTGCCAGAAATGTGCTCTTCGATGTCAAGTTTAAATTTTTTTGCTCCAGCAGTTTCTGTATTGCTTTTGCGTGTTCAACTTTTGCATTCCTTAGCAGCTGAACCGCAATATCATTAAGCGACGCCGGTGGAATAGCACCATACTGTAACAGGAGGAGAATTATGGAATAACGACGCTTTCGTATGGCAACGGACATCGGCGATCTTCTCTTTCTGTTGGTGCAGCTGACGTCGACATCGTGTTGTAACAACAATTCGACACAACCATAGTGGTTTTTCTTGACTGCGACAAGCAAAGGCTTTGCTCCGAGATTGACAGATGCGCCGCTATCCAGAAGGTACCGCGCCACTTCAGTGTGTCCTCTTTCACACGCACAGTACAGAGCAGTCTGGTTACATCGGTTGGTTGTATTAACAGGGACACATCCTTGAATCAATGTCCTCACTCCCTCAAGGTCACCCAGACGAGCTCGCTCCAACAGTTCCATGTTGTCAAATTATCTACAAACGACAACGAAAATCACAAACTTTTACGCTGTTACTTCCACCACACCAGTGCGTATGGAGAGCTAGCTGGCCATGTAACTATTTGACTGGAAAGCTATTCGGTGCTCTAATAAGGAACTCATTAAATGTAGACATAATGTATGGAATGTGTCGGCCTGCCGTTGAAAACCAGGTCTAGTAGCAAACGTTTTCTTTCTGTACACCTATACAGGGCGGCCAAAAAATGATACCGACTGTTAGATTACTCACAGTATTAAAAGGAGGCATAGTTTCCTGACTTCTGATTAACAGAAATCTGTACGTCTGTCCGTCTGCCGTCACACGCCGGTATTGTGTGTAAACGGTTACACATAATATTTTCACAGTTTTTTCACCATCGGGTAGCTCCACCATTCGAGTTTTATTCATACCAAACAAGATGGCAATATTCCGACGGGGACCTCCCCTGACGGGGGCGTCGAATGCAAGGGGTGTATGAAACAAGAAGCTCAGCTGTCGCAAAGAGACCGCGCGACGCTTCGTGTCATTGAATATTTTGCGAAGTCACTCAGGGTCATTCAAAATGACACTGTTGAGTAGGGCGTAAGTCCCTATTTGTATTCCATTGAAACTATGTTCGTATCTGGTACTATTTCTGAGACATTCAGCGTCAAAGAATGGTGTGATCTTGAAAACGGGGGTAGGGGTCGTTCAAGGTCATTGACAATGGTGCCGTTCGATACATCATATACGACTTTTTATTGGTCGGCCATTGTAAGTATAGCTCTATGTTTTACCATTTTCGAGTTATTTGACGTTGAATAATCGTGACCTTGAACTCTGGGTTATAGGTCACTTAAGGTCATTCATACCGGTACAATTCGAAAGACTGGGTGCAGTTTCCTATTCGCCGTCCACAGTAATTATGGCTCTATCTTATATCATTTCCGAGAGAAACCGAGATATTGGTCGAAAATCGTGATTTTTTCATACTTCCTTGCATTCGACGCCCCGGCAGGGGTACCCGTCGGAATATTGCCATCCCGTTTTATGTGCAACAACTAGAATGTTGGGGCTACCCGATGGTGAAAAAAACTTTGAGGATATATATAACCGTCTAAACGGTTATATATATCCTCAAAGTTTTTTTGACGTGTGACGGACAGACAGGCGGACGGATGGACAGACAGACATCTTGCAGCTTGCCACGGCATAGTCCGCGCTATGCATACGCGTCACGCGGTAAAAATCACGATTTTCGACCAATATCGCGCTTTATCTCGGAATGATGCAAGATAGAGCCATAGTTACTATAGAAGGCGAATAGGAAACCGCAACCAAGCTTTAAAAATCAACAACTAAGTGTTTTTCGGCGACAAAATTCTACATTTAGAAAGCAATTTTCGAAAATTGGGCTCCGCTACAGTGTTGCGGTCCCTCATTAAACTACTGCGTGCGAGATTGGCGCAAATTGATACGGAAATGGCCGAGAGAAATACCCCAAATTGGCCGAGATATACGCCAAACTAGGCAAGGCTGCAAAGTTACGTAGCATTATACGATATCGGAGGAAGGAATCCGGTTCCTAGATCCGGATTCCGGACTATGATCCGGATCGGACTCAAAAGTTAATCAGTTCGTCCATGTCCCGACATCTGTCGACAGGCAACATTTCATCCAAATCCATGCACGCGTTTTTGAGTAATCTTGCACGCAGACAGACAAACAGACAGACAAACAAACGAGCTCGGGCGCGCGGGCGAGAACATATAGCTCCTCATTTGTCGGAGCCTCGGAGGTAAACAAACAGACAGACAGACGAACAGATGGACACGCCCGTCGCATGAAGCCGCTCTCGCTTTCGCGAGCGGCGGCTTAATAACTCAAAAATGGTACAATATAGAGCTATATTTACAATAGCGGACCAATAGAAAGTCGTGTATGGTCTATCGAACGGCGCCATTTTCAATGACCTTGAACAATCCTTAAAGCCGTTTTCAAGGTCACACTATTCTTTGACGCTGAATATCTCATAAACTGTTAAAATACGGCCATAGTTACTATGGAAGGCGAATAGGAAACCGCATCTAAGCTTTCGAATGGTACCAGTTTGAATGACCTTCAGTGACCTATAACCCAGATTTCAAGGTCACGATTATTTAACGTCAAATAACTCTAAAATGGTAGAACATAGAGCTATACTTACAATGGCCGACCAATAGAAAGTCGCATATGATCTATGGAACGGCGCCATTTTCTATGACCTTGAACGACCCCTTCCCCCGTTTTCAAGGTCACGCCATTCTTTGACCCTGAATATCTCTGAAACGGTACGAGATACAGACATATAATTTCAATGAAATACTCATAGGGACATACACTTCCTACTCAACAGTGTCATTTCGAATGACTTTGAGTGACCTTGAGTGACTTAGCAAAGTATTCGATGACACGAAGCAACGCGCGGCCTCTTTGCGACAGCTGAGCTTCTTGTTGAGATACAGACAATGAAACCGTTTACAGCACCTGAAATGACGTTCAAATGTCACTCAAGATCATCCGAAATGTCATGATTCATTAGATCACCTTGACTTTCTGTCAGACACCAATAAAGTAGGCTACACTTATTTTCGGACGAAATCGCTTAAATGACCTTAAAGATCCATCAAGGTCATTGGCGACGGCACAATTCAATCGGCCGTCACTTTCTGTCAGTGGTTTGTAGTAACCATGAGTTTATCTTGTATCGTTTCGGAAATATCCAACGTCGAATAATGGCGTGCCCTTGAAATCTGCATTAACGGTCATTCAAGGTAATTGAAAATGACACCATTCGATAGATCATTTACGATTTGCTATCAGTCTGCCATTGTAATGGCTCTATCTTGTATCATTTTCAAGATATTTGACGTTGAAGAACCTTGACCTTGAAATGTGGGTTATGGGTCAACCACTCAGCGAATTTATTCACGATCTGTACATCGCTGAAATCTACAGATCCGGAGCTATCTTTCTGCCACTGATAGGGGCCTACTATGGATCTATCTTCGTTCGCTTGTACATTATAAAGTTCCGGAAAAAGCTGTGTTCAGAGAAAACACCCACTTTCGTTTTCTTGCATAACACTAAAATGCCAACCGATTGAAGTGAAAACTTCAGGCAATATAACTGAGGGAATGATGCATCTAAAATCTGAAAATAATCTGTCTGTTCATTAAATATTCTTTGTTAGCAGCGATATAATCAGGATATTTGTAAAATTGCTGTTACAACAATAAGATTTACGCTGGAGATCACATTTTTATTATTATTAAATGCTAGTGACTAAATAAAGAAAATATGAAGCAAACCACTTTCTGAAGATGTTTCCTGACACAGGATAGTTTTAATCGGTTAAAACATTTAACGTAGAAAGTGACAGCAGTGGCATCATTGGCTCGTGTTCGGGCTGCGGTCGATCACACAATGCTCGACCCGCTGCAAAGATCAACAAAGTTAAAGATATTGCACTGATATTGTGATCAATATCTTTATACTCGATCAAGACTTCATCTTCTGTCAAAAACATCTTGAGCAAGCGTTTTCCTACGTATTTTTCCACTCACACCCATTTAATGATTTATCGTCAATGGTAAATCTCATTGCTGTAATGACACTTTTACTGACGTCCGGTTTACATCGCTGCTAGCAAAGAATATTTAAGAAGAATACAAATTATTTTTGTGATGTGAGAATCAGCATTTCATTAGCTATTTTGTCTGAAATTTTCATTCAAATTGGTTACTTTTTCTAAGAGTTATGCAAGAAAACAAAAGTGGGTGTTTTATTCTGAACACTGTGTGTATAATGCAAAGTAGTACGTTGCTCTCATTCAAAGTCATCACAAGAACTTAGCTATCGCCAACAGATCGCGCGTGCAGCTGCGCACACGATACGCTGAGGGCATCTATAGGCATAAATATTACATCGTGATCTTGAAATCAAGGTTAAGTGTCACTCAAGGTCACTGGAAACGGAACCATTGGATAGATCATACACGACTTAGTAGTAGTCGAGTTATTTGACGTTAAATACTATCGTGACCTTGAAATATGGGTTAGAGGTCACTGAAGGTCATTGAAAGTGGTAACATTTGAAAGCTTGAGTACGGTTTCCTATTCGCCTTCCATAGTAACTATGACCGTATCTGTAGCCGTTTGTGAGATATTCAGTGTCAAAGAATGGCGTGACCTTAAAAACCAGGTTAGGTGTCGTTCAAAGTCATTGAAAATGGCGCTGTTCGATAGACCACATGCGACTTTCTATTGGTCGTCCATTGTAAATATAGCTCTATCTTGTACCATTTTTGAGTTATTTGACGCTGAATAATATCGTGACCTTGAAATCGGGGTTAGAGGTCACTCGAGGTCATTGAAATTGGTGCCATTCAAAAGTTTGGGTGCGGTTTCCTATCGCCTTCTATAGTAACTATGGCGATATCTTGCATCGTTTGCGAGATATAGCGACTTAGTGGTCGAAAATCGCGAATTTTTTTATACCCCACCTGTATTTAGCGCCCCCACAGGGGTGACGCCGTCGGAATTTCATGAAGATGTTTGACGCTGGTAAAACTGGACTGATTGGGCTACCGTATGGTAAAAAAAATTATGACGATATGTTAAGCCGTTTTCATCCAATACCGGGACGTTACGGACGGACAGACAGACGGACGGACGGACAGAATATAAAAACCGGTAGCAATGGAAAGCCCATATGCGACTTCCTATTGGTTTTCCATTGTAACTATATATTGTAACTATATGTCTAGCCTATCTTCTATCGTTTCCGAGATGTAAAGACTTATTGGTCGAAAATCTACGGGTTTTCACCGTTTTTGCTCATCTCAGCCTCGTTTGAGGCCCTGGCGCTGGACCTGGGGTTTAAAAGTTGGTCTCAAAAAACTAGATTCCATGGCTACACGCTGGTGAAAACCGCATACGGTAATCCTGCCGTCATTAGTTTTGACGTGTGACAGACATACAGACTCGCCGCCATAGCTACCTGTGTCGCGCTCTGTAGCAAGCTGATCGCGACCAAAAATAGTAGTAGCCTATACGATACGATACGACAGTGTGTATTTAACGTGCATTCGCTACATGCGTGCTTAACTGGCTTATGTCATATATATGCTACAGTAAATGTGTGAAATCAGTTATTTCATGAAACCACTAGAAATTTCAGTAAATTCGTGTAGTTACTGTTTCACTCGGAGATTACGTGAAGTCACTAAAATTCCTAGACAAAAACTGGTGCACAAATTCAGTGATTTCGTGAAATGTCTAGGAATTTTAGTGAAACAGTAACTACACAAGTTTACTGAAATTTTTAGTGGCTTCATGAAATAACTGATTTCACACAATTACTGTAGCATATATAAAGCTACTTTCATTTAGGCCTACGTCGCCGCTGCTATGGCTGACATAGGCCAGTGCTCGATCACGCTATATATCCTGTTGTGCGTCAGCACGACACAAACCAGCCATACGCGGGGAGGGAGGGTGCAATTAAAACTACGTGCAAAACCGTCGCCCCTTTTTCAATGGATGAGATATTTTTGCTTATAATAGACTCCCCTGGGAGCTACTGGCCCGTGACTTAGAAAACTCTCGTCGAGCTGATGTTAAGCTGTAATTGACATGTAACGCTGCAACTTACCGTTTTCGAGATATTCGCGGTCCAATTGCCAAAATTTAGGCCCAAAATTTCGGGTTTATTGCCTGGAGCACCGCCTCCAAAGGAGAGAAGAGATGTCCGGGACCGATATGTACGATCATGCAAAATCACGCCGATCGATGCCACCGTCGACGAGATACCTGTAACGCCAAGATACCTGTAACCGGACAGAAAAAAAAACAGCAAACTTAGTACTCTGTCAGACTAACGTATGGCGTATATGATAGATCTGCGTAACTCAACACTGAGACAACATTATATCGGTTGTATTCACAATAATGATGCGAATAGAAGCAGCTAAGTAACGTTCCGCATACTGCAAGTCTGCAACGTATAACTATACTAAGGCCGTTGTAGGCCTATAGGCCTACGTTACGCTCAGCTGTTCATGCCGCTGAAGGAGTGGCTGATCATGACGTGTAAAGCATAACGGGAATTTTATGGCGTTGCTCTTAGACCGGAATAGTCTCGTATATAAAATTTGTGACAAGCGGAAAGCCTAAAGGAGAATCCGTGGGTCTCCTGTAAAAAGCGATGTAGAAATAGAATGGTGAAATTTCAGACTATTTGAGCACTACCGATTTGAGGCACGTTGCATTGGCGGCTTTAAGGGGTTAAACGGAGCCACGTAACTTGTTCGACTTCCATGCCCCCAGCCAGAGTTTCAGACTTCAGAGCAGTTGTAGGCCTATACTTAAGAATAGAAGCGTGATTTAACTGTAACCTATAGCCCCCTCATAACCTTGGCCCTTCTGTGGCCACAAAAAGAAACAAGAACTCCAAACAAAAAAAACAGGTCTCGCATCACGCGACAGGAACGCAAGCGCGTTATCATTACGTATCTGTTTCATGGGCGGCGCCACCGGTATCCAAGACACAACACGGGAATGTCATTTTCAGTAACATGCGTTTTCAGCGAGCGTTACGTCGTGAACGCGCTTCACTATTGAGATCGATTTTTCATCTGTCCATCTGTCTATCTTAAGCGCCTCTGTATCTTCGGACCTAAAGGCGCTATACAAATCCGTTATTATTACTATCTGTAACGCATTTGAGCTGAATTCAGAAGACTTCTGCACAATCAGTTTACGCATGCTCTTGGCAGGCCAGGGATCTGGTCGGCTGTGAAAAA
>Ga0209149_1001103_pt1 | contig 12992 bp, 7 predicted proteins | sample WorMetTyACAVOLI2_FD_187423 | JGI IMG/M metagenome (GOLD analysis project Ga0209149, IMG submission 187423) | Marine gutless worms symbiont microbial communities from Max Planck institute for Marine Microbiology, Germany - Olavius algarvensis... ... | reverse complement strand
AATGAGCTGGCACCACAACTCGGTGACAGCAGCGCGCGGAAATCGAGCAACAAAAGTCAACCAAACTTAGCGCGTTTCGTTACTTCCTTCTCGCCGCAAACGTATGAACGGATGACATAATTGTTGTTTATTGTTTACATCATAGATAATAAAATATATAATCTCGGTTTACATGAAAAAACTACGGTGTAATCGATTTTACAATTTCCTATGACAGCTTTGCAGTGGTCGTAAGTTGTTCCTAAGTTTCTGTTAACTTTTTCTTAAGTTTTTCTTAAGATTTGTCGAAAATCAGCATTGTCGTAAGTTTTTCCTAAGATTTTCATAAGTCTTAAGAACTTCCTAAGATTTTCGTAAGATCTTCCTAAGATTTTTCGAAAATCGGGCCCCTGGAGTAGAAAATCTGAGTGATATTTGCTGTTTTATATGTGTCGCATAACTGTGGGTCTTAATGTTGATAAAACTGATAAAGGTTTCTATAGTAATATTTATTCACCGTACGTGATGGTAGACAGGTAATGTGCATTATACATTAATTCTGTTGTAGTCACTTCTACTTGATTGACTGCCAGTGACTTGCTGTGAATTGTTTGCAGTTTAACTTGAGTCATCACGTTGGACACCTGTCATTCGGCATGGACTATCCAGGCCAAGTCAACCCGCTCGACGGAACTGAGCAGTTTGCTGAGAAAGGTTATGATCTCTTTGCTATATTTGTTGCATATTTCTTAATTATTTTTTTCCATTTAGCCAGTGTGGCCAGTGGAGTGACATTCACCATAGCTGTGCTAAATTATACACAAATACAGTGTGGGCCAAAAAAACCGCCCCCTACATCTGAGCCAATTATATCAAGACTAATATGTAAATAAAGTGTATAATGTTCACCGAAGTAGAATCATTTCTGTGATACATGTGTAAATTTTGTGCAAATATCTTCAAGAGTTCTATAACTAAAACCCAATAAATGAAACGACCCAACACTGCAGGAAACACAATGTAACGTCATTAATGTAACGTCATTATTAAGTCACAGTTTGTTGATAAACATGCCTTTCACGAAGGAAGATAAATTGTCGATTAAACTCCTTCGTCAAGAAAAGGGATGGGGTGCAAAACATATCTGTAAAGAGTTTTCTTACAGGAATTGGGCAGTCAGTTCTGTTAGAGATCTTCTGAGCAAGATTGACACAACGAACTCAATCTCTCTCAGAAGACCAGTAGCGGACGGCCGACGACTGTCAGAACGGAACAGAATATCGAGCGTGTAGCTGAACTGATATGCAGTCAGGAAGACAACCATGGGTCCAGCAAAAGTCTCAGAGGTATTGACAGGAATATCCCACAGTGCTGTGCGACGAATCGTGGGTTTGGATGATCTCAAGGACAGAATGTGCACCTGTTGGGCCAGCCTCGACCAACAACTCCTCAGCAAAGCCGTTGATCAGTGGCGACCGTGATTAAAAGCAGTAGTTCAAGTTCACGGACGGCACATTGAACCGTTGTTTACTTGACTGTCTGGTTGTTGTACGCTGCTGTCACTTGGATGTAGGCATAACCATGCATTGCTGTTGTGTTTTGCCATGTTGGAGTGCTTTGACTCTGTTGTAATTTTTTTGGACAACCTGTTGACATACTAATTTGGTTTGGGCTTCAATATGTCTAGGACATAATTTCAATTCACATGGTATGTTATTTGTAAATGTAAACAAATACAGCAGCGCTATAAACAGAAGTATATAGGGGGGGGGGGTTTGGCCCACCCTGTATATAAGCGAGTATTTTTGTACCGTTATGTGTTTAAATGTATTTCTAAACATTTTAACGGATATTTGTGTACTTGTTGTACAGTGTCCCTTGTACTGTTATTGATGCTGATGTGTGCACAGATTCGACGATGTACCAGTACTTCGTCAAAATTGTGCCAACAGCTTACGTCAAGATTGACGGACAGGTATAGCTGCATCGTTTCTTTGACATTGTACTCGTCTGATGTCAAATGTGACATCGATGTTTATGTGTAGCAAAGTTGAAATATCAGTGTGACGTCTTGGCTGTGGGGTGTGGGCTGATCAGTGTGACGTCTTGGCTGTGGGGTGTGGGCTGATGTTCCAACGTGCTGTACAGTTGACAATGTTGCTGTAGTGACCAACATGGATACACAAGCCTGATGCCTTCAGTCAGTTTTGCTTGTGAAGATTAAATGGCATCAGTTCTTTTTAAACTTTGAGCTGTGATGGATATCTGAACACATGGACATCCTCGGATTGCTTCGGTGAAGACAGTCCTAGACAATCTCAAGTCTCACAATCTCGTACAGACTGAAGCAGTGAACGTGGCTCAGAGTCAGCTACTCTGCAGGCGGCTGGCTATGAATGACAGTCCTAGTGGTGCAAGCCAGAATTGATGGTGGTGATGATGAACTTGTTGCATACTGGCTCGGTTACATTTTGCTGCATAACCCGCAAGACAAATTGTCCGAGTTGGCAACAGTTCGCTTGTATGCTGCTAAGGAGCACATGCTGTTCAGTGGTTACAATGACAAATTGTCCGAGTTGGCTACAGTTCGCTTGTATGCTGCTAATGAGCACATGCTCTTCAGTGGTTACAATGACAAATTGTCCGAGTTGGCTACAGTTAGCTTGTATGCTGCTAAGCAGCACATGCTGTTCAGTGGTTACAATGATGTTCTTTTACTTCGTGTCTGGATTCAATTCTGCAGAGATCTGTGGAAGGATTTGCAGTCAGAATGGCTTCGGAACTGCTGTGTTGACAGATCCAAATGCATTAATGACATAACATTAAAAGATGTTGGGTCTCTGTAACTACTGCATTGGACCACATCATACTTACTGTATCAGACGTAACCCTGACCCTGACCCTAATCCTAACCCACATTGGACCTCGTGGCCATAACCCTAACCAATAATGCTATGTCTGATGCAGTAGTTAGACAGAAAAGATGTCTGTTGCTATATGGGCCGGAAATCGCGGGAGAAAATGTACTTTCATGTATCTGTTTCCTGGCCATATATCTTGTATGGCAAAGTAAATCCATTTTAGTTTTGTTACAGTTCTTTTTTGCATTTGATGTTTTCTTTTTGCAGTTTCAACTATTTATTTATTTTTTTCTTTTTCTTCATTTTGTTAGCAATGGGGCAAATGTATATGCATATCTCACTGGCACATCCCATTCTGTGTGTGTGTAGACGTTGTTTACAAACCAGTACTTGTGTTTGTAGACGTTATTTACAAACCAGTACTCGTGTTTGTAGACGTTGTTTACAAACCAGTACTCGTGTTTGTAGACGTTGTTTACAAACCAGTACTTGTGTTTGTAGACGTTGTTTACAAACCAGTACTCGTGTGTAGACGTTATTTACAAACCAGTACTCGTGTTTGTAGACGTTGTTTACAAACCAGTACTCGTGTGTAGACGTTATTTACAAACCAGTACTCGTGTGTAGATGTTGTTTACAAACGTTATTTACAAACTAGTACTCGTGTGTGTGTAGACATTGTTTACAAACCAGTACTCATGTGTGTAGACGTTATTTACAAACCAGTACTCGTGTGTAGATGTTGTTTACAAACGTTATTTACAAACCAGTACTCGTGTGTGTGTGTAGACATTGTTTACAAACCAGTACTCATGTGTGTAGACGTTATTTACAAACCAGTACTCGTGTGTAGATGTTGTTTACAAACGTTATTTACAAACCAGTATTATTATTATTATTATTAAGAATGAATGTCATAGCAACATTATAGTCGATAGACTTCAAGGTTGCGGTACTTGTGTGTGTAGATGTTGTTTACAAACCAGTACTCGGTGACAAAACATCATAAGGTGATCAGCGGCGGACTGTTCGGTGAGCAAGGTCTTGCCGGAGTCTTCTTTACCTACGAGTTGTCGCCGATGATGGTCAAATACACCGAGAAACAGCGGTTAGTGATGCCCAGACTAATTTGATTACTGGTTTTTTAAAACTTAACTACATACAATGACACTGTACTTCCATCACTTTCACGCAGGCTGTTTTGCTATGATTGTGTAGTGTTGCAGCTAACTCACAGATAGATGCAAGTTTCAAGTAAGTGCTGAGCAAACTGCAATATATATAACCATAATGCATCTGAAAGTTCTGTCGTGTGAGTCGAGTTCTCCAAATTTCTCAAATGCTTTTAGTGTGTAATGCTTTTAAACGTTTTTGTTACTGTGTGTTAATGCTTCAGTGTATCTACTAATTATTAGGCCTATTACTAAGACTACCCATAAGTGCTTACATGAGCCTGGTGTATTTTGCTCGGTATTTTTGCTGTTTTAGTGTTATTTTGTATTTTGTCATACTGTTTGAGCAAAATAAAATGATGATGTTGACGATGATGGTGATAACAATGATGATGATGATGTATATGATGGTGATAACGATGATGATATGTAATACAGTGCAGAGAGTGATGGATATTTGACTGACCGTAGCATTTTACCTCATAAATCTCAGAAGTGTTAGTGGAAAATACAGTGCAGAGAGTGAAGGATATTTGACTGAGCATAGCATTTTACCTCATAAATCTCAGAAGTTTTAGTGGGTTGAAGTGATGCTGTAGAGTTTCTGCTGCAGCTGAGAGTTACGCTGGACCCAACGTTGTGTCGTTTGTAGGTCTTTTGCACATTTCCTGACTGGAATATGCGCCATTGTCGGCGGCATCTTTACAGGTGAACAGCTCGACACTGACAGTAATGTCATACTAATTGTGCATAATGTCTCTTCTTACGGTTGCTTTCACATGCAGAAATTTAGGGGTTCAACGGTATGTATAGTTCACTTCCCACAGTGCAACATACCCCCACTTTTCAAAGCCGTCACAAAAGAAAACGATAAGTTTTGATTTGGCCCTCACCGATGCAAGAACATTTTGAGTTAGTGGCTTACAGTATTCGCTAAGACATGTTCACAGTGATAAACAACAACTTGTTGTTTTGAAGTTGTTTTGTGGCCGTTGTTGCCGGACAACGACATCAAGTTAGTCAGTTCCAGATTCACTCGTAACATTGCGGACTCGTTACCACCCACACAGCAGTGGTGTCGCTTTCAGTAGTGTCCAGTTGTCGCTGTGTTTGTTTATTTGTCCGCACCATAACTCTTGAACCATTTGTGATATCACCAGGAAATATTTATAGGGGAGGGGAAGATATGGTCAAAAGTTCGGACAGATTCAAAAATGGCTGCATTCCAATGCACTGTGGAGCGCAGTGGTGATGTTCTAGTTGTCATTTGTTTCAGTCTGATTTTTAAGCGCCTCACTTTACGTTAGTAAAAGAGGCGCTTATTGAGATAGGCTGTGTCGTGACGTCGTTGGTCGTTGGTTGGTTGGTCGTTGGTTGGTTGTCACGCGCGTGCACTGTGGCCAAACGGTGCATCCTAGGCCTATAGTTACTATGGAACACTAAGAGGAAACCCTACCCCAGGAATTCAATGGTACAACTTTCGACCCCCTGGGGTGACCCCTAACCAGGGAATGGGCCCCCCGTGAGGCACTTTTTGTCAAATTATTTTGACCTCTTGTTGTTAATTCATCTTCCACATGTACTACAAATCACTGCATGTTTGTTATTTAATTCTGGACTTCTCGAGTCTTTTTCGCCCGCCTTCATTCCACTTTATTCTTTACCTGCCTCAAGATTTAACTCCTCTTAATTTGTAAGACGTGCGTCTTTTCTACAGATAACCATGCTATCTCGGCCAATTACAGTGCAACGCAGTAGTTACATATTTGCTATGAAACAAGATGTCTGTTGTAGGTGCCTCTGTATCGTGCTTACTGGTCTGTGTGTGTGTAGTTGCAGGTCTGGTAGATGCATTCCTCTATCATTCCTCACGTGCGATACAGCGCAAGATTCAACTCGGCAAAACTACGTGACGTCAGTTCATCTTATGTGATCGAACTGGCGTTGTCGCGACTCTCATCAGTACCGTCATTAACACCAGTGTTTTGTAACTGATAGTCTTTGTCTCTCGGCTCAAGAAAATTCTGTGTGATCTAGCCTTTAGGCCAATAAGCATCACAGACCACCTACCGGCAACATTTTTGAAGTTATGGTCTTCTGGCACTGTAGATAGGAGTGGATCCAACCTCGTTCTGAGACAGGCAAGGTTAAATGTTGGTCAAATTTCTGTTGCACAGGTCTGGTCTCCTCCAAACTGGAATAATGCTGTCTGCAGCCAGTTGAGACTCAAAATGTGGGATTTTGGCAATTTTTGGGATGGCTACATGCACCACGATGGGGTATATGATCCTGGCTTCATGCGTCTTTTCACGTGTTGCAGACATTTATGATGTTGTATGCGGTGTGTTAAAAACTAATGTGATTCAGTGGATGTCCCATTATGTGCCAGTGATAATCAAGTTTCCGTAACTTCAGTGCGGTCAGTTGCTATGTAAATAAATGAATAATTCTGTGTCTCTGTGTATATGTAATGTGTGTATATGTGACTGAGATGTTGGAGACTATATAGGTATGTTTATTTTAGTCTACGTGTCCGCGGCTGTATGTGCAAGAGAATGACAGCATTACACACATGCCTGCCTCGCCCTCACAGCCAAACTGAAGTACGTGCCTTATCATGCCAGCGTATTGGGGAAGATTATCACACAGTGTTGACTGGTTTGGTGAACTGACAACACAGTCATGTTTGCAGATAGTACACAAGCAGTAAGCGCTGTGAACATGTTTGAATGACGGCAAGTGCTTATCATCTCAGCGTGTTTTTCTGTAGGCTGAGTTGTCTGTCGAGGCCGTGTTTACGTTAGGTTGTGCTTAGCCAGCCTGGTTTCATTGCCTGTGGCAGACTGCGTCAGAGCAATGATGGTTGTCTGCAAGATCACAGAGCATTATTAGAGCAATTCTGTGCTGTGCAATAATGCATAATATGCACACACGTGTGGGTCGTTTTTACACGAGGACTGTGTGCGTGTTGATTGACATTGCGTCTTGGCAGTAGGTTTTGTGTTTTTGCATGTTCTTGTTAACTATGGCTGGTTACGCCGACGGTATTCAAGCGTGGAGTAGTGTTTTCAGTGTTGTCTGTTAGTTAGTATGTATGTCTGTCTCTATTCACAGTTTACAGACAAATTGGCTAGAGATATTTAGATCAAACTTGATTGATAGTTACATCTGCATTCACAGGTCACAGGTCAAAAAAGTCGGCATGAGTAAGCATCTCTATAGAGTGTCCTCTAGTGTCTCTTAACGTTAGTTTTTTGTATGTTTTGTGTATTTCGTCATGGCCATTGTGATTTTGTTGTCAGTAATGGTGCAGTCAATTGCCCGTCATGAATAGTAGTATCTCTCAGAAGTGGCACTAGCCACTGCATAGGATGTCGTGAACATGAAGTCATCGTACCATTTTTACCAACATGTACTGCAGCTGCCATTGCATGGACAGAAGATATTTTAGCTTTGGCATCACGTGACGTGATAACATTTGTCTGTGATGTGTCACTGAACTTCACTCAATATGAATATTCAAGGTACAGTAATCACGTCTGATTAGCATGTCAGCAAAACATATCCTAGAACGAAGTTTTCTTGCGGTGAAAAGCTTTGGTTGCGGTTTCAGTATCTGCTCACTGTTGAATTACATGTTTGGTTGGTACTGAAACAAGAATATTTCTATATACTATAGGCTATGTGTGTCATAATATTGTGAACAGCTGCGACTGTTTGTTAATAGTAATAATATACATGTAGTTACATTTTTTGCCAATAGTGGAATTACAGTTTACTGTTAGTCAGGGCTTGAACAGGGGCAGATTTAACGGCGAGGCCCCTGGGAGGCTGGGCCTTGGAGGCCCCCGGGCCGTAAAACAATTTGGTGCCAATTTGCCTTTAGTGTTCAAACTGCATGAAATTTGTTTAGTTGATTCTCAGAAAAATCATTAAAATTGGTGCCACCAGATGTCAGATTTTAAGGCTAAAATGTGCCAAATTCGATTTCGGGCTGGGGCTTTGCCCCAGACGCTGCTGGGAGAGCTTACAGCACTCCCCTAGACCCCCTAGCTGGATTTGAGGGGCCTACTTCTAAGGGAGGGGAGGGAAGAGGATGAGAGGGGAGGGAGAAGGGAGGGTCGGTGGAGGGAAGAGGGGAGGGAGGAGAAGGGAGGGGAGAGGAGGCCTTTCTGGTAATGTGGCCGAGGAGGCTTTCTGCCTTAAATCCGCCCCTGGGCTTGAATACCAATAGGCAATGCAGGCATGTGCCTAGGGTCCCATAGATCAACGGGGGCCAAAGAAGCCCATCATTACTATGTTGCCAGGACTTCTTTGCCAGTTCATTTTGGCGTTTTTCCTCGTCATTATGATTAATGCAGTCATTCGTAGTGAATGCACGTAATACGTCGAGGTATCAGACTGTGATTTCTAGCTAACAACCTACTGCAGTTTTCTGTATAGAACTTTGTTCACTAGGAGAGGTACACCACCACATTTGTCACCATTGAAAATTGATGACTTAGAGAGGGGCCTAGGCACCCCAGTTTTGGGGCCCCTCTGAGACCTTAATGAATACTAAATAGGATCATATGTTATATCGTTGCTTGCAAGCGAAGTAACTTGCCACGTTTCATCAGTCAAATGTGTACAATGTGCGACACCGTCACGTGACCGTGACGTCACATCTGCACTCTGCAAGCCTAAATTTAACTTAGCCACCTGTGACCTCAGTACTTTTCTAAGCCGTAGCCAGCCACTGCTTGCTGAGTTAAGCCAGCTAGCCATCTGGAGAGAATCACAAGCCAGCTGTGAATATGTAATCCCATCTCTGGAATACAGGTATGACTTTGTCTACAATCACTAGTGCATTCCATCACGTTACATGTATTTGTGCAGCATGTAGCAGTTTTAATAACTGTTCCTTTTTATGACAGTAAACATTGCAGCTGCTCATAATACATTTCAAAATTGTTCTCTTGGAAGAAATAATGATTACAATATTGGAAGAATGTTTATGGTACAATCTTCACGGCAAGTTGTTCAACCAAGTTCATTCGATGGACGTGGAACTGTACCAACAAACAGATCAAGCCCACCGACTTGGGCCAGAAGTCTGCCTGCAGGCTGCTATCTTCTTCACCTAACATCATCATTCATTAATACTTGGTCCAATTCCTTAAAGCCGATAGTCATTTTACTGCCCCCTGGAAGGTTTTGAGTAGACTTAGCCTATATGGTTCAGTGTCGTCGCAGTAATCACACAGTACCCACAGGTGTACTACCAGTTTACCACTAGACCAGTGCAACTGTGTGATGTGCACACTGCTACAGGGTCGATGAACGTGCCTTTGCCTCTAGAGGTAAACAAATAACACATTGACCACCTTCAGTGTTTTGATTCAACACACAACAAACAACAGTGTCTTCACAAGGCAACGTGGTAAATGTCGCTCGGTAACATATATGACGCCATCAGCACAATTACTCCAAACAACGTCTTAGACTCGACGATTCGTCAAACAATCGGCGGTTAATGAAATTTAATAAAGATGAATCTGTTGTCTTCAAACTGAGTCTGTACATGAATTTTTTTTACTCGCGGCAGGAACAGTATTTGAGAGTCAGAAGATTGGGGACTATCATTAACAATATACTCGATCCAGATGATCTTATTCAATATATAACAAAGCAACACAATGGCTGCATCTAATAAAATGACGTTTTAGTCGAATGACGGGATAAATTATGCATGTATATACAAGTACAGTAAGGTCGATTCTAGAAGATGCATCTGTTGTTTGGAATCCTTGGCTGAGAAAGATATACATACATTAAAGTTCAGAAGAAGTGAGAGAAACTGTACACACGACATTGCTTTTAAATCTTAAAACAATCAGATTAGTGATAATAGTACAACACAGTAAAACAACGGATTAGTTGTCGAGGTGCTAGCTTGGCTTGAGGCAGGTTTTTGTCTGCCTTGAAACCCTTCTGCCTCTACGACATCACGCCATAAAACTGACCAGTCTCGTGATATCTATCACTAGTCGTCACGGAGTAAAAAGCAGCGAACTGTGATGTGATAAATCTGAGGATTCGTTTGACGGAAGATTATAGAGTTTTCAGCTGAAGTGACTAATCAACGGAGCATCCAGTAACACACAAGCCGGACTCAGCAGTATGTAGCTTTCTGCTGATATGTGCTCTGCTACTCAACACACTGACCACTTCTACCAAAGAAACAAACTCACAACCTTGCAACTACTAGAGTAATATGTAACTGATCAACACCGCACGCACAAACTCACTCGTGTAATACACAGCGGTTAAATGTAACAATAACGACAGACGAATGAATAAAATCTCGTACATGACGGGAACGCTACGCGACGATGGCAGGAAATAAACTGAGGAAAAGTGCGGCATTCGGCACACAAATATTTAACCTGAAATGAAATACAGTAAGCTAACTGCAAAACTTTCACATCTGGTCCAATGAGGACCGTGTACAGCACTGACAAAGTGATTCAGGGTCTTGCAATTTCGAATCAGTGATTTTTTTTTAAAATCCAGTCACTAAATACAGTTTATCAACTCCTTGAGACACAATGCATCTGTTAGCTCGTTATGAATACATGTAGTTTTTACTCTCACACAATCTGTTTTCGTCTCTAAAAAATGAGTTAGACGTCAATTTATGTTGGACTTGCTAACAAATCAATATGGCTGTACCTACACTACACAGTGCTAGAAAACGTTAAATATTTGCCCAACTCTCACTATGTACAATTACTCTACACCCGAACTGTAATATACAATGTTAGACAGTGTGTCCGAGCAAAAAACTGCAACCCTATGTAGTTTGCCGTGTTTTCTTGACACACTGTAGACTGATTATACACACGGCTAGCACTGCTATAAATGACATAAATAATAAGGCATTGTATGTACAGTTGCATAACATTAAAACCAGTTGATTACTGCATGATACTTCACTCATGTTCACGAGAGCTTACAACAAATAGATCTGTCAACGAATTAGAGCCTGCCGAGGTCTACCCACAGAGACCTTTAGCAAGCACAGAGTGCTTGTTAACCAAGAACTGATGACAGTAGCGGAAACTGATGATGGTAAACTGTTCTGAGATAAACTCGGCTCGTTATTATTATCATATTCCACACAAACCTTGCTACAAGTTTGTCACATTCGCATGGCAGTCAACAATGGTTTATTAGCAGCATTCATTGCCATCAGTTATTCTGCAACACAAAGCCAGTCTATTGGTAAAAGTCGGCACTATAACGAAGTACAGGAACACTGGCTTCTGGTAAAACTGACCATTTCACACGCCTTACTAATGACAATGGTGTATCACAGAGTGAAAACAATCACAACATAATCCAACATTTCATTAACAATTAACAGTACACAGCCAATACATTGACGATATTCCACACACAAATATCAATATAATTTGAAATCAGATGGAGGTGGGTAGTGCATTTTAGGCTAACGTTGTTCACCATCTAATCCACCATTCACATACATAATACTTTTGTGTCGTAATCACCCGTGAAACAATGCAAGATACTAGTGTATGCCGCAGGTTTGGTATTCAGTAGAACTGTAACTCCGAAAGAGGACAGCAAACTGAAGAGGACAGTAAACTAAAGCTACACCAAGCAAGAACAGCTTTCAGAATGCTTGACAAACTATGGACGTCGACTATATACAAGTGAGGCACCAAAATACAGATTTTCAACTCAAATATGAAATAAATACTGCTGTATGACTCTGGAGCCTGGAAAACAACGACATCACTTGATCACATTCAAGTTTTCACAAACCGAAGTCTCGCGAGAATCTTCAGATCAAAGTGATCAGACAGAATGAAGAAACGAAGACCTGTGGAAAGCAGCAAACAGGAACCAGCTGAAGTATTACCAATGAAAATGAGATAGATTTGGATAGGATACACATTAAGAAGAGCATGAAACTGTATCACACGACAAATTCTACAGGGAAATACACAAAGACAATGGATGAGAGGCAGGCCGAGACATCTGTGAACAACAGAAGTGGAGCAGCAGATGAATGTGGCAGATCTCACATGCGGCAAGATGGAGAGAGAAGCACAAGATCATACCCAATGGAAGAAACTGACTGGTGGCCACTACAAGAGTGACAACAGTATAAGTCCAGTAAGTAAGGAACCATCGAAGTCTGCTCACAAACTCGGAACCATTAAGAGCAGAAACTGTCCTTGGCAGACGTCTTCAATATCTTGGTCTCATTCGTCATGCTGTCACATCCCATGACCTGAGATGACCATGTTTCTAGCAAGCACTGCTGATCTTATCAAGCAGCAACATAGACACCAACTTCTGAAACAGACATGAATGACATCTGGAGAATGGCCGGCAGCCTGTCAATCTTGGTCTGGTGTTGGCACAGAGATGCAAACAAAACTAGTCGTCATAGCAGCACATCATAGCATCTATTACATCAACATGCCCTGGATGACGACAATCACCAGCTGCTGGACGACCACATATTACGATAAAATAATGACAGAACTGTTGCACAATGTTATCTACCAAAGAGTCATCTCGTGCAACACTGTCATGCAAATGAATGTGCCAAAGACGACACTTTTCTTTTTTTCTACGAATACGAATACAGTGAGGCTCAACGAAAAGAAACATCCTCATGAACACCAAAACAAAATCAAAAAACACGGGCAACAACATCTACAGCTGACATTTCACTGCTGTAAAGCAACATCACAGCATTTATATCTACACCACTGTGTACTCAGTAGTTTCCTGCACATTATCGGCTACTAGCAGAGATAATACAAAGCAGCTGATAATGACAAATGATAACTGTTTACTGTGAACAGCAAATAAGCACATCAAACTCGTGCAGAGAGAGTAACGAGAAAATCATAGCGACACTAAGATCATAGCGACACTAAGGTATAATCCACAACAACTG
>Ga0209149_1001102_pt1 | contig 12994 bp, 14 predicted proteins | sample WorMetTyACAVOLI2_FD_187423 | JGI IMG/M metagenome (GOLD analysis project Ga0209149, IMG submission 187423) | Marine gutless worms symbiont microbial communities from Max Planck institute for Marine Microbiology, Germany - Olavius algarvensis... ... | reverse complement strand
TATTTCATTAAGATAGTCCGCCTTCATGCTGACATACAGAACTGTTGTTTCTTTTTACTTTACGATTTAACTTTGATTTGGACACTTTTCCGACATATGCATTTTATTATTCCGATCAGATTGTATGGTCAGTCCGAGCAGCTAGTAGCATCGTTTATGTTATTACATTAGTTCGTTAACGGGGTGTAACGTTCAGCTATCTATTTTACTCACTAGTTGTTGTTTGCATGTTAGCGTTGTGTGTGTGTGTGTGGGGCTATACAGCATGAGGTGGAGATATGTCGCAGTGAACAGCCGTTTATCATTCAGTCGCGATGTGCCGAATCTTTCACCGGTGCTGACAGTCAACTTGTTTCACCGACGGCCGATGACCGTCCATTAACGCATGATGTTGAGCTGCCAGGACCTTCTGGCCTGTCTGGCCAGCCTGCCGATGACGTGAACGTGGTGTTGTCATCTGCCATCGACATAAATGACGTAGTTCTAAAGTCTGCACCACCGAGCAAAAGTATGATGTGTGCTTTCTGTTCTTCGCTGATCAAGTCTATCTGCTGCGATAGCCTTGTTTGTGTACAGTCAAATGATTTCTGTCTATTTGCTGTTCATTTATTCTTTTTGTGTTGTTTATTTAATAAAATCGGCATATGTATGTGATGTTCCGATCTTATAGTAATATGACAGAACGGTGAAAACTGTCATATTAGCTACATATTTTGAACTGTGGCTGTCAGCTAGCTGCAGTAATAAAGTACCAGTAATCAAAACTACACTGTGTCTCAAAAAAACTAGACTGCTAAGATTAATATGACATAACTTCGGTTGGAACATTTGCTAATTATTTTTGGTAGAGAGAGACCTTATTCAATTTTCAGTTCATACGATAAACAGTTTTTGAGTTGGCTCAGAACCAGCTGCTTAGCTTCCATAACAACAGTAGTGACTTGACACACGCGAACATTGAATTGCTGGCTTCGAACAACGAATTGTTGACAGGCCTGATGATGTGACGAGTGACAAAATGATTGGTCAAGGCCAAAAGACTGCACTTTGAACACATTGTAACTTTTGACACTGCACATTGTTCTGATAAAAAAAACACTTGTTTAAAAAGATTTAGCTGTCCTGTTCATGATAAGGCAGCATTAACTCGCATGACGCATATTTGAAAAAACTGCTGTAAAACAACTGTCTTCTAATATTGATGTTTAATTAAGAATATTGAACACAGGTTATCTGTTAAATGTTATGCCGAAATATCGTATTCATAGCAGTCTGGTTTTTACCGTGCAACGCGTATGCATAGCGTGGACTATGCATATGCATAGCGCGGACTATGCCGTGGAAAGATGTCTGTCCGTCCGTCTGTCTATCTGTCACATGCCGCTATTAAGTCTAAACGGTTATACATATCCTCAAAGTTTTTTTACCATCAGGTAGCCCCACCATTCTAGTTTTCCCACACCAAACGGGATGGTAATATTCCGATGGGGACCACCCTAACGGGGGTGTCGAATGCAAGGGGGTATGAAAAAATCAAGATTCTCGACCAGTATCGGGCGTTATCTCGGAACTGATGCAAGATAGAGCCATAGTTACTATGGAAGGAGAATAGAAAACCGCACCCAAGCTTTCGAATGGTACCAGTTTGAATGACCTTGAGTGACCTCTAACCCAGATTTCAAGGTCACGATATTATTCACTGTCGAATAACTCAAAAACGGTACCAGAAAGAGCTATATTTACAATGGTGGACTAATAGAAAGTCGTATAAGGTCTATCGAACAGCACCATTTTCAGTGACCTTGAATTCACCCCTAACCCAGTTTTCAAGGTCACGCTATTGTTTGATGCTGCGTATCTCATAGACGGTTAAAAGATACGGCAATAGTTACTATGGAAGGCGAATAGGAAACTGCACTCAAGCTTTCGAATGGTACCAGTTTGAATGACCTTCGGTGACCTTTTCAAGGTCACAATTATTCAACGTCAAATAACTTGAAAATGGTACAATATACAGCAATACTTACAATGGCCGACCAATAGAAAGTTGTGTATGGTCTATCGGATGGCGCCATTTTCAATGACTTTCAACAACCCCTACCCACAGTTTCACTGTCATGCCATTTTTTGACACTGAATATATCATAAACAGTACGACATACAGACATAGTTTCAATGAAACACTAATAGGGACTTTTACACGCCCTACTCATCGGTGTCATTTTGAATGACCTTGAGTGATTTAGCAAAATATTCAATGACACGAAGCGTCGCGCAGTCTCTCTGCGACAGCTGAGTTTCTTGTTTGGAGACCATTGTTGTTATGGAAACTGCACAGCTAGTTATAAGCAAATTTTAAAACTTTTAGCGTAGTCAATGGAGAATTGAATGAGGTCTATCCCTACTAGTAAATGTTGTGAACTGATGAAGTTATGTCTGATTAATCGTAGTGGTCTGGTTTTTTTTGAGATACACTGTATAATGCATGTATCAAAAATTTACTTGGAGCACGCTGAGCGATCCACTGCTGTCCTTTCTCTTGGTTGGTGCAAAACATCAAGCAGTTTTATCCGTCATTTCCTGTTTGGGTAAAATTCTCCTGTCATGTGACAATTGTGACATGCATTTCATTTGCTTAAAGAATGGCATACTATTAGGCCTGTGCCCACCAAGTATTTCATTATATATTATTGGTCTGTTCGAGTTGTTAGTAGATTAAGTGCATAATAACATGTTTTAATATAACATAAGATATGATATGTCGATTTGAGTTATTCCTAAAATAATGTCTAATGTTGAGTGCTGGTCCTCAGTTAGGGTTTATATTGTGTGACGTAGCATTGCAATGTTTTCCACAACGAGCTGCTCTGCTGAAGTCTATGCTAAATTTTCTGAAGAAAGCAATCCCAGATCCTGCATTTGCCGACAGCATCAGGCATTGTAAGTTGCTGTATTCACATTACGTGTTGCACACTGTATATATGTCGCTTGATGGTAGGTAGGTACTTTATTTGTGAGTGGGTTGGAGCATATTTTGTGAACCAGACTGCACAGACATTATGTGTGGCTGTATATAGCGAGTCTTTACGGGACGAATCAGCGTCACGGCCATATATAACGTTTATCTGACACATTTTATTTTTATTTGCACATTATTGTAATTAAAGCAAGAGGGGGCAGTGGCCTCGTGGCCATCGCATACAGAGCGGCGGTTACAGAAACAGTGAATATCGTTAACAGCAACTGTTAACTGGAAACCATTAATGCATAGGCCACTTGGACAAATGTGTTGTGATTACAGGGAAATGGTTCGGGGGGAGGGAAGAAGAAGATTCCGCACAGACAGCTAAGGTCCATTGTGATGGAGCTTTACAGTGCTGTGAGGCAGCGAGGGTTTGACCCCAATTAAGCTATCAAACGAGCTATGTCGGCCGGATGGCTGGATCCGTTAACAGCCAGCGCTTTTGACTGTAGGCCCACATGCCAGCAGTCCTGGTCACAGCTACGCTGCACTCACCATTCTTCTTTAGTGGTTGCCATGGCCACAGCCTATATTTACTTTGGCACTTGGTAGCCTAGACTACGCCAGCTATTCCCAGCCCGTAAGCCACAATGTGTGGTTTCTGAGATTTGAAGCGTTACAAAGAAGCAGCAGCAGAAGGAGGAGGACATGAAAAATTAATGAATGTTATATGAGGAAGATAATGACAAGAAGTATGGGACTATTTCCTGAGTACGGATGTATACAACTAAGCTGCATAAAATTAGGCCACACAAAAGTACGGGACTATTTCTTGAGGACAGATGTATACAACTAAGCTGCACAAAGTTAGGCCTAACAACATGCAATAACAAGGTACCCATGTGCTATTATTGACGTTATCTTCTTTGTTACAATTACACGAGAACAATGCAATACAAGGAATCAGATATCATATTGTATTGAGTACTTGTGGCCTGTAAGTGTGCAATAAATTACCCATTGTTTTCATTGAATTCAGTTATTGAATCGTTTGTCTCCATGAGCAAATATGCATTACAGTGTAGCTTCAGTATATAGCAGTATATTTTGGGATGTGCAGGTTCTGTTTATTATTTGTTATTTTTTTAATATTTGTTGTAAGTGATGGATGGATCTCTGCCGTCATCTCTGAAGCATATTATCAGCAATGCCGAATACTACGGACCATCTCTGTTTCTTCTTGGTTAGTTGTATATGACATTAAATCTGTTTTTTGCTTTGTTTAATCTCGAAATTTGTACAACTGTAGTTTTGCGCCGTAAGTTTTGAAGGCAGGTTTAATCAAATTTAAATTTAAGTCTTTAGTTTGACTAAAGACACAGCAGAGCTAGAAGGATGTTGATGTTTTATTTAGCAATAAGCAGTGAAACATGACCAGTGATGAAACTAAATGAAACAGTGCTGCATTGCACGGAGATAAAATGATTAGGCTGAGTGGATGTATGCTGTGAAACTCAAGGCTAGGCTGTCTTATGTGGAGTTACGAGAATGGATGGAGATGAGATGAGAATGGAAGATATAGTCACTTCACTGCAACAAAATAGGTTCAGATGGTATTGTGATGTAATGAAGGATGAGAATGATTGGATCAGAAGATGTGTGGATTATGAAGTTGCGATGTTAAACCTACGGGCAGGTGTAATAATAATAATGTCACAAAAATTTCTAAGGTGCCAGAACACGGTGACCGATTCAAGGGCGCAGTACAAACCGCAAACCAATACTAAAGGTACGGTGCATGCAGCAATGAAAATGTAATGTACAGTCAGATATTAGTTGCAAACAAATATGTTTTCAGAGCCGTCTTGAAACTGTAACAGAGAAGAGTAAGAAGTGTAAGAGAAGAGGTTGAAGAAAATTTGAGAAATGTGCATTTAAACATGGAAGATGCAGTGGTTTCTGGTGCCTGATTTTTTAAACATTTTAATATGTTCTCATGTTTCTCTTAAGTTGATTTTCAAAATTAGGGATTTTTAAGGTATTGATAGAACAGAGTTTATACTCAGCTATTCAGACCCTTTGGCTATTTGTATACTTTGGTGCTGGTCACAATTTGGGTTAATTGTGAGGGGTTGCATCAAGGACGGGTATTCGGTCCATGAACTCTCAGGGGAGGTGAGTGTTTATCTGCTCCATGCTCACCTGCAGTCTGCTGTTCCTGTAATATTGTCTGCTGTCATGCCAGCCAGTGGACTTTATGACAGAACTGAGTGGTAGGATGAGCCCACATGAAATTCCAGAATGGAGTGCTGGTCTGGTGCTGGCTCCCCTGTTCATCCTCGAGAGAAGGCTGTAAAATGAGTTTGTTTGTTGTTTTTTTGTGCAGCAACGGGCCTGGTGACGGTGTATGTTTTTCAAGAGCCGTCGTTGCTGTCGTCATTACAGGACAATGGTCTGACGGATGTTGTGCTGCATGCTCTGCTTGTCAAAGATGTATGTTTTCACGTTATGGGTTGCACCCGATCTATCTCGCCACGGCTTGCCGCTGTGTTCTTATAGATCATACTTCTCACGATGGTGATATAGGAACACAGAAGTCTCAAAAATTTGGAGACAAGTGAAGGTCATTGTCCTGGGAAAGTCTGGCAAGGACCCTTATCTTGTGGCAAGCTACAGGACCATATCATTACTATTGTATATTGTAAGTTGCTTCGAGCACATCATTCTTCACAGAATATTGACTGTGGAGAACCTTCTTAGCGTCAGTGTGGCCGCAGCATATGTGACCAAGTCATTGTAGGGTGCAGTGGTCCAGTTGGTGGAGTATCGGACTCGTAACCAAGAGGTTGCGGGTTCGACTAACACCCGGTCCACTGCAAGCAACCTTGAGCAAGTTGCTAACCTACTGCGTGGAGACTATGGTGACTACAACACCCGAAAAATAATAATAACTGTGTTTTTAACAAAACCGTCTCTGAAATGACCTATAATGTGTCGAGTGGTACGTTAAACTTTACTATACCATACCGTATCTGTTTTCGGAATTTTTTTCTGTGTATCTTCTCTGTCTGGTAATCGGTAGATTATTGACAACAGTGTTGAATAATGAAATGTTTGCTGTATCTTGCATTATAGTTCCTTCAGTTAATCTTTCTCTCTTTTGGATACACATGTTTGTAATCTGTATAATGTAGTTTGTTTTGCTGGTAATTGTAGCCGTTTGTTTGCTGCATTGTAAGAATTACCATACAGAACAGACAGCCTTACTGAGGATTAAGCATTCTGTATACAAAGCAGTTTGCATTAGTGAGACGTTTGAACTGAAAGATGAATTGGGCTTGTGTGAAAATGCATGCTATTGAGAGTGGAAGGATGCATCAGGCCTTGGACTATGTGGGGAGTCATGGAAACAGTATGATTTCTCAACAGCTGAAGAACTGTACATGTTCGTAGAATTTAGATAAGCTAGCGGTGATGATGCGGTGCCAGTGATTGAATTGATGTTATAACACACAGCAAGTGACTTCTATGTGACATGTGTATGGGATAACGTTAAGTATGCCGTGAATGCTGTTGTAGGTGCCAGCCACAAAGGAGGTGCTATCATCGCTGCCTAATGTGTTCAGTGCTCTCTGTCTTAACACTCGAGGACTTAATGCATTCGTTCAGTATCGGCCTTTCGATCGGCTTTTCCGAGTCCTCTTTTCTCCAGACTACCTGCCAGCAATGCGGCGGCGGCGCAATTCCGACCCTCCAGGTGCAGTAGTATGAGGCATTGCTGTGATGCTGGTGTGTCCAGGTGCAGTAGTATGAGGCATTGCTGTGATGCTCGTGTGTCCAGGTGCAGTAGTATGAGGCATTGCTGTGATGCTCGTGTGAAGCGTTAATAACCCGACCCTCCAGGTGCAGTAGTATGAGGCATTGCTGTGATGCTGGTGTGAAGCGTTAATAACAATTCTTAAATAAATTTTTGTTCAGCTGAATTTTTCTCAATGTTTCACATGTTTTTGTGTATGTGTATTTTCGAGTTACATGTGATTGTAATTTTTAGTATTATTTTTATGGGCCACATGTATTCGTGTAAGTGGTCTAATAGCCCTTTATCCCCCGTACCTTCAGTTGGCCACATCTGAGATGTGATGTTGGTCTGGAGGAAGGGGAATATAAGTACAAAATGTATCTGTGTTATAGTATTATGTACTATTATAATGGTGCACAAAGATGCGAGCAGTTCTTACAGGTCGGTTGACTGTATCGGGCTTTGATCTTGCTTGGTTTAGCTCTCTGTCTTCCAAGCGCCTCTGTGTCTTTGGTCTTCGTGGTGCTATATATTAATTTTTTTGCTTACATCCTTTTCTTTACCTTTTAGTGAGGTGAGCCTGGTGGGATTGGCCCTTGACGTGGTTGACTAACCATCGTCCTTCAGTGCTATGACACTGCACTGTTCGTTGGTCATGTGACTTGTAAAATCATCTCCGAAATGACCTATAATGTGTCGAGTGGGACACAAACTCTACTATACCATACTAACAGCTCTTTGTGTGCCTTGGCATCGAGCACTATATTGTATGGTAACAGCTCTTTGTGTGCCTTGGCATCGAGCACTATATTGTATGTCTTTTAATTGATTTGCTCTTTTTATAATGTTTGCTCTTTTTGCTTAAATAAATGATGAATGATTATCTAGGAATAAGTTTAGTCGTGGAAGTATAATTGAATCAGTCTGCATAGAGAAATTTTGTCATCTTTATTATCAGTTCAGATCTGATGCAGTTGCTACCAAGATAGTGCTGAAGGAATTGTGAGATGTGGTGGGATGCTTGTGCTAGGTGATACAGCCAGCAGTCTTGGTAGTGCTGTTGACGAGCTGATGCGGCATCAGCCGTCACTCAGGAGTGAAGCAACAAAAGCCATAATCAAGGTTTACACCCTTTCCTGTTATTAGTGACATTATAGGTCGCATGCTGCAGGAACATAGAAATGTGCATTACAAATCTTGGAGATGAGATGAGAATGGAGGATATAATCACTTCACTCCAACAGCATTGGTTCAGATGGTATTGCGATGTAATGAAGGATGAGAATGATTAGATCAGAAGATGTTGTATGCATTACAAATGTTTGTATTCTAATAATTTTAATATATGGCTGCTGTAACTGGTGTGAGGCACTGATGCATGATGTTTTCAGCTGCTGGAGGAAGTGTGTGCTCTGGGCCGTGACAGTAGCTACGTGTGTCAGAAGACGTCGGGGAAGATGGACCAGCAGAACGTGTTTAGCTCGCAGACCAACAACAACAGTGCGTCATCCGATGACGATGATGAAGATGATGACGTTGCTAGCACGCACAGCGGAACTACGTTGAAACAGTCCACGCCGAGTTTTGCTGATCCACAGTACGTGAACGCTTATGTGCCATACGCTAAGTTTACGTGCCATACACTGCTATGTTGGTAATGTTGAGTGTTTTATCACAGATTTAATATTGTCATATTATAATTTATATTGCAGATTATTTGCATAAGATGATTTGTTGTACGGTGTAGTATCTGTTGATGTGTTGTTGTGCATTTCAGGTGCAGCCAGAAAGAAAGAACATCTATACCACTCATGGATTATGTGCTTAATGTGGTATGCTGTATTTCTGCAATTGTTAGTTTTGGCATTTAATAATGATGAAGAATTACATGTTTACAGTTTTACGCTAGTTTTTTGCTTTGTTAATAATGTCTGTACTTCTGATTTTTATGGTTTTGCTGCATCACTGTTGGTTGGATTATTTGACGTATAAAATTGTCCCCAAAATGACCTGTAATGTGTCAAGTCGGATGTTAAACCGTACTATACCATTCCTTATTGTGCTGCATTATTTAATGTTTTTGTAAAAGCTTGATAGCCAGTTCGTACGACTGAGAAAATTGAAGACAATGAGGAAAATTTTTTTTAGCTCCACTGCTGGCTTGCAGCCAGCGGAGATTATAGTATAGGTGACTGATGTTTGTCTGTCCGAATGTCGTCGTACATTTTTCAAATCGCTGCTTCTACAGTTTATTTTAATAATAATAATAATATGCGATTTATAAAGCGCTTAAGGCTATGGCTTCAGAGACACTGGATTCTCACAAAATGTGGCAAGCATAATATATGTGCCAATATGAAACAAGTAGAACGGTACTGACCAGGAGGGTCAGTTCATATGGCCTGCCAGCATGGGTCAGCTCATTGGCCGAAATGCCTGGCTCATTTGCATAAACGGGGATTTCTGGCAGCTGCCAGCAACATTTCTCTTGTGTCTGGCGTTCTTGGAATCGCAAAAATCGATAGAGTTTGGCCATATGAGCTCTCGTTTGTAGACAGCTACTAGCCGCTATATGCTGCGGCATGCTGCCTGAGCCAGACCTGTAAAACGTGCGTCATTTCCAAGAAATGGGCAACTTTGACGCTCCCTAGCTCCCAAACCGTACGACCCACGTAAAACCTCAGTGGTAAAAGGCACATCCCTGGCATCTCCGCTAACTGACTGAACGATCGCAGTCGACCTAAAATGTATCCCCTGGGCTGTAGCCCGCAGCGCATGAGGGTACCCAAAAAACACCATTTTTGCCAGTTTTTGGGGGTAAACGACCCCTTAACGAAAAAATTTCAAAATTCGGCTCCGAAAGTATTTAGCAGGACACCGATCGACGTGTTCTGGCGAAAATTTCGTGAAAATCGGCCGACGGGAAGTGGGTGAGATCGTGCGTGGTTGTGTCGACAGAAAAAAAAGTCAAGGTTTTTGGGGTCGCCGAGGGACGTTTTCCGGCGCCCCTCCGCCGCGCCTGAGCCGATCTCGCCCAAATTTTTACACACCACGTTCCCTTCGAAGTACTTTGTCCTAGCTGAGTTTCATCCCCCTCGGTTGAGTTTTGGGGGAGTTATGCCGCCGACCCCCTCTGGCGCATCGTTACATTATGGCCTGCCATATAGTATATGGCAGGCCATAATAAAACTGTGGAACAGATTTTCAAAATTTTTATTAAAAAAAATTTAGCAAATTTTTTAAATTTCACATTTGGAACAACATCAGTGGATCTGTCTAGGCCGATTGGCCTCCCTCTAGTTTTATGTTATGTATACTTTTCCAGGGATTCTGTAGCTGTTCACTGAAGTGACAGTTAAAGTAATTCTAGTTTGTGATCACCTGCTGTCCTGGATTTAATGCAGATGAAATTTGTGGAAGCAATACTGAGCAACAATACTACAGACGACCACTGCCGAGAGTTTGTTACACAGAAAGGTTTAGTTCCACTTATGAATATTCTTAGTCTTCCAAACCTCCCGCTTGATTTTCCCACTACACACTCGTGTCAGGCTGTCGCCAGTGTCTGCAAGTCCATTTTGGTAAGATATTTGATGTTTCCTCTCTTTAGTGCTAACTTCGATTTGGTAATTGTCATCGTCGTCGTTTCTGGCATGCACCATGATTTGGCAATAGCAATAGTTTATTCACAGATTTGTTAACCTCTTTTTTGAAGTTTATGATTAGCTTTATTAATAGATTTTTGTAAACATGAATATATGACATAAAAGCTGCATTTATGTGTTTACTTTTCATTTACATTATATTAAGCATGTTAGAATGTTAGACACTGGTACTGCAACAGCTTATGCTACCCGGGCAATGCAGTATGCATTAAATAGTGCTATAAAAATGAAGATAAAAGATGGTGTTATATGTCATTGTAGAATTAGTCTTCTTCAGAGACTCTGGGAGAGAGTTACAGAATGATCAGTGACAGACAGTGCTCTTTCCCCTGACTTCCTGTCTTAATTACAGCGTAATTGATGGTGTTATTTAGAAGGAATGCTTGCTGCTACTTGCTTATATGAAAGTGACTAGCATAAGTATAAATATACAGGTTGCTAGTTTGTGCATTACTCTATATTGTGTTAATATAGTTTTTGTGTTAGTAATTTGTACTGTGGCTTCTGGTAGTTTCCCATCAGTCGATAATGTTGGTTTGTGATTGTAGACATTATCGTACGAGCCGCAAGTCTTAACGCAAGCACTACAGCATTTGAATGACGTTCTCAAGTCGTTAGAGCCAATAAATCAGTTTCTTGATGCACCAGGCAGTTCTGTGCTGTTGCAAGAGTTGGCTAATGCACAGACACTGCCCGACTCAACTATATCTGCACATTCGATGCCTTTACTTCATGGCTTGTCGGCTGTTCACTCGTGTGTTAATGTTTTCACTCACATCTGCAAAGTTGGACAGGTTTGTATTCTGATTTTTCGGGGTTTGTTAGTTTATCTCTCTCATTAATCAAAAAGTTATGGATGTATTTTCATAATATTTCGTAAGTTTTTCTTGATGTGCCTGTGATTTTTTCTCAATTAGAATTGCATACTGTCATTGTATAACAAGCTGTCAGTTGCATACTTACCAGCCAGTTCGTGAAGTAGCATAAATGAGTCGTTATTGTTTACATTAATGATACGCTAAATTTTCATTTTTGTAATTTTTTTTACGACAGCCTTTAGCTGTTTGTGAGATATTCTTAAGGTTTTCATAACTTTTTTCCTAGTTTTCCTTAAGATCTAGCATTTTTTTGAAAATTAGTAGTTTCTCAAATTTTTTAAAGAAATTTTCCTGCACAGGTAAAACAATAACTACCTGAATGTTGTTATTAAATCTGTGTAATTTTCTGATTTTTTCTGATTTTTTCTGTTGCTGCTCCACCTGGAACTCTCTACCTGCTGACATTTGACTGCGCGAAAACATTCTCACTTTCAAACGTCACTTGAAAAGCAATAAATTGTAGTAGTTGTAGTTATAATTGTCTCTGGTCACTGCCATTGCCTTCAGTGGTTACATTTATCATTTATGGTTGGTGTATGTGCAAGAGTTACACAGTAGAATTGTAATTTAGAAATTTAAGTGCCGTTATCTAGCATTGTAAATTGTAGTATCGTTTTTTGGTATTGCTGTGGTTGAACTTCTGTGTCCTAAAACTTGTGCTGCATGACGTTTAATGGAGGAATTGTGTGTTGCAGAGTGCTGGCTCCGTACAAGTCCGCAGCATGTTGGTGTCACACTGGGGTTCAAAGCTTGGTCTGCAGGTGTTGCAAGGCTTGTCTCGGCTGTACCTGTCTCTAGTCTGGGAAAGCTCGGTACTGATAGCACTGTGTAGTGACAATGTGCTTCCAGCAGACTCTCAATTTGGTGCTGTTGACATCATGCGTGTAATGTCAAGAGAAGACGCCAAGTCACCTCGACCCGACGGTAGGGATTCGTTAGCGACGTCATCCGGGCGATCTGTGGATGGCGACTTGGACTGCTTGCTGGCACGAACTGCATGTGAACTTGGTAGTGACGGTGTTAGTGCCGCCATGGAGTCACTGAGTACATCAGAGACAGTCTCAGCAGCATCGCCAATGGACATGGACTTGGCTGGCAGCTCGACGGCATCCGACAAACAGAGTCACTTGATCGCGGTAGTTATTGTTTTACGTGTACAATGGTCTTTTTACAGAAACTTAATTCTATTTTTGGTCTATGTCGTGTTGCTTGCTAAATGTGTTGAAAGTATATTCTAGTGTTGTATTAGTCATTCTTTGTAAGTACTGTAGCTGAGCAGTTAGCTGGAAAGTTGACTTACCCCGAGTCAGGGAGGTTTTGAACACCTCAAGTAGTGTAATAGTTTATACAGTGTGATACGTTGCATGCAGGTATGGCATAGGCCTGCCCATCTGTCACACTCATGGAACACTAATAGGAAATCATCTGTTCTATGTCCATTTTCATAACCAACAAGCTTGAGTGACTTGAAGACCATTTTGAGCTGTGTCAGACTTTTTCTGAATATAATGTGTCGAAGAATATAGCATGCATTAATTACGATTGATGAATAAGGAATCATACGTGGACTATCATTTCAGCTAGTAATTCTTCTTCTTCTCGTATGCGTGTCATTTACCATAATTGGTCAGCCACGAAACAGCGTCCTCATCCGCAGAGTGTAGCCGAGACAAGCCACCATTCAGTTTTG
>Ga0209149_1001101_pt1 | contig 12999 bp, 14 predicted proteins | sample WorMetTyACAVOLI2_FD_187423 | JGI IMG/M metagenome (GOLD analysis project Ga0209149, IMG submission 187423) | Marine gutless worms symbiont microbial communities from Max Planck institute for Marine Microbiology, Germany - Olavius algarvensis... ... | reverse complement strand
ACCGGACAACCGTCATATTGCCAGGTCCCAATATAGCTATTTGAATTTTTCGCATATTTGGCTTGAAATGCCTATTCAGGCCCCGAAAATTGGGGTTTTGGGGGCGTTGGACCCCTATTTATCATCGAGACCCCCAAAAGGCATATCCTTGCGTCTTTTAAACTTGTCAACTGTAAAAATACGTTGAGGGGTCTGACCTGTAGGCGAGTTGACAGTAAGTGTGACGGACACACACACACACACACACACACACACACACACGCGCGCGTAAATTTATATTCTGTCCATGCATAGCATTGGACAGACAAAAATTCCAAGAGGTATAGATGACACAACATTGACGAGCTGAAGCACAGGCTCATTAACACTGGGGCCGTATTCCTGAGGGCATCGTCGACGACGGCGAATAAAGATCTTAGTTTACATTTTCATTTTTTCACCATTCATTTCATCACCTACTGTGATGTAGCCACATAACCAGCTCCTTTCAGAGCCAATGTTAACACTATCTTAGTTTACATTTTCACTCTATTATCGCTCATCTACATGAATACTAGACGGCAGACTCTTGCGATGCGATGCGAAGGCGTGCCCAGCCGGCGGAAAATCTGCCTGCCAAGAAATGTGTGTGATCGAACTGTCAAGAATTGCCAGGGTGATCTGTTTTTGTGCCCTGCTTGTGAAGAATCGCGTTTTCCGACACTGTCAAAGAAACTGGTTAAAGATGTCAAGGGCAAGCAAAATTCTGTTCAAGTCTGCTCTGACAGTGATGCTTCTGCTGCTACATTTACTATGTGTAGGCGATCTTGTGCTGATAGTTTTCTGAAGTGCGACGTTTGTTGCAATGTCTATGACCAACAGTGTTCTACTTTACCTCCAGACGTATTCAATATACTTTACCAATCGTTCAGTTTACTGGCTGGGTCTGCATTGATTGTCGCCATACCTGCCGTAGTAATAGTAATGCAGACTGCTCAAATCACACTCGCTGAAAAGCTGGCTGACATAAATACATCCTTAGCATACCTGTATGAGAGAGATCAGACTGTTGGTACTGAAATTGAGAATGTTAAGAATACTATCAAAACCATTCAGGCAAAATATGTTCCTGACAGAGCACAAACCATTAGCTCGACTCCACTTGGTCACACAACCTCGGATTGCACAGTTAATGTTCCTAAGATTGCTAAACGTACACTGAAAGACAAACAACGAAAGAAAAAGAATATTATTGTCACTGGACTGCCCGAATCATCTGTTGATACTGACCGCAATCAATTTCTTCAACTGTGTGAACAGTTTCTGGACCGCAAGCCACTAATCGAAGAATTACTGTAAAAAAAACTTCCACAGAAGTTTAACATTTTTGTAAGGGTAGAGAAGACACATCTAAAACGGCAAAAATTACTTTGTTAAGATAGAAAAAGCATAAATACGACCTTACATATGAGCTCTATGCCGAAATGTCAAGCGCTGCATATTGTAAGGTCGTGTTTGTGATATTGCTATCTTAACAAAGTAATTTTTGCCGTTTTAGATGTGTCATCTCTACCCTTACAAAAATGTTAAACTTCTATGGAAGTTTTTTACATTAATATTTTCGGTTATATTAGTAGGTACAAATTTTTATACGAGACCCGAGTACTTGACAATAGCTATCTCCAATTTAAATTTCAACTTCCCACCTCTGATAGTATCCATATAACAGCAGGTGGTTCCAAAGTTCCAATAGAGGGTCATGTACCCCTAGACGCCCCCCTAGCGGAAATATATTTGTACTTAACGCGAGTACATTACCATATCTAATTGTGATTTTAGTTTCAACTTTCTAACTCTAGTAGTTTCCGAGATATTGGGGGGTCCCAAATTATTATTATGGGGCGCTACGCCCCCTGGATGCCCTTAGCAGAAAAAAAATTTTGTACCCAAATCGAATACTTCACAATATCTAATTGTGTTTTTAATTTCAACATTCTAGCTCTAGTAGTTTCCGAGATTTTAGGGGGTCCCAAATATATGTTAGGGGGCCCTGTGTCCACTGTACGCCCCACAGCTGAAAAATTTTTGTACCCAAGGCGAGTACTTTACTATGTCTAATGACTATTTTAATTTCAACTTTCTAGCACTTGTACTTTCCGAGATATTAGGGGGTCCCAAATTTACATTAGGGCCCTACGCCCCCTGGACGCCCCCTAGCGGAGAAATTTTTGTACCCAAAGCGAGTACTTCACAATATGTAATAGTGTTTTTAATTTCAACTATCTAGGTCTGGTATTTTCCGAGATATTAGGGGTCCCTAATTTATATTAGGGGGATCTGTGCCCCCTGTACGCCCCCTAGCGGAGAAATTTTTGTACCCAAAGAGAATACTTCACAATATCTAATTGTGTTTTTAATTTCAACATTCTAGCTCTAGTAGTTTCCGAGATTTTAGGGGGTCCCAAATATATGTTAGGGGGCCCTGTGCCCCCTGTACGCCCCATAGCTGAAAAACTTTTGTACCCAAGGCGAGTACTTTACTATGTCTAATGACTTTTTTAATTTCAACTTTCTAGCTCTTGTACTTTCCGAGATATTAGGGGGTCCCAAATTTACATTAGGGGCCCTACGCCCCCTGGACGCCCCCTAGCGGAGAAATTTTTGTACCCAAAGCGAGTCCTTCACAATATCTAATTGTGTTTTTAATTTCAACATTCTAACTCTAGTAGTTTCCGAGATTTTAGGGAGTTTCATATTTACGTTAGGGGCCCCCCGTACGCCCCCTAGCTGAAAAATTTTTGTACCGGAGGCGAGTACTTTACTATGTCTAATGGCGTTTTTAATTTCAACTTTCTAGATCTTGTACTTTCCGAGATATTAGGGGGTCCAAAATTTACACTAAAGGGCTCTACGCCCCCTGGACGCCCCCTAGCGGAGAAATTTTTGTACCCCAAAGCGAATACTTCACAATATCTAATTGTGTTTTTAATTTCAGCATATTAGCTGTAGTAGTTTCCGAGATTTAGGGGGTCCCAAATTTACGTTAGGAGTCCCCGAGCGCAAAAAAAATTGTACCCGAGCGAGTACTTTACTATGTCTAATGACATTTTTAATTTCAACTTTATAGCTCTTGTACTTTGCGAGATATTAGGGGGGTCCCAAATTTACACTAGGGGGCCCTACGCCCCCTGGACGCCCCTAGCGGAGAAATTTTTTGTACCCAAAGCGAGTACTTCACAATATCTAATTGTATTTTTTATTTCAACATTCTAGCTCTAGTAGTTTCCGAGATTTTAGGGGGCCCCAAATTTACGTTAAGGGGCCCTGTGCCCCCTGTACGCCCCTAGCGGGAAAATTTTTGTACCGGAGGCCAGTACTTTACTATGTCTAATGATTTTTTTAATTTCAACTTTCTAACTTTTGTATTTTCCGAAATATTAGGGGGGTCCCCCAAATTTACATTAGGGGGCCCTGCGCTTCCCGGAGGCCCCCTAGCGGAAAAATTTTGACATGCGCACAAGTACTTGCCTATATCTATATAACTGTAAATTTTCAGCTTGAGCTCCATTCTGGCGGGACTAACGGAGCGCTCTCTCTATGATACGTTTTGCATTGAAAGATCGGCCAAAATGGGGTTTTTGGGGGATTTGGGGGGAGGGGCTAAGATATTTGGTGGCAACCCCTCTAGGAATGCAATTACCGCCGATCTACATCGTTTGGTGAAACAAATTGTGGAAATGCTATAAATACCCTAGTCTGCACGAACGGCAAAGAAATTACAAAAAAAACATAAAAACGAAATGTCTACGCCGTGAGGGTTACATTTCACCCCTGTGCAGTGCTTCCCCCCTAAACCGCTAGTTACCCCGTTGTGCATGTGGGGTCCTATGGGCGACGTAATCACTTGTGCACTATTTCAGCTCAATCGGTTCAGGAGTTAGGGAGCTACCGTAACCCCAAATTCCCTATTTCCTATACTTAGCGATCATGACGCTTACAACAGTTAGCACTACCGTGCTATACTGTGATCAGACTGCAGGCGATTGGGAAAAGAAGACCCAGCCAAAACTACTCCTCGGCGACTACTGGTGCGTCTGCGATCTGAGGAGACAGCTACCGAGCTGCTTCATTCTGCATGTCAACTGCGTGAATCAGCCGATAACTACGTTGCTGGAAACATCTACATAAATCGAGACTTGTCACCCACTGAGGCTAAACTTGCGTATCAGAAGCGAGTGAAGCGTCGTGAAAGCCTAGTGTGTCAAAATCTGAGAAGCGCTGCATCAAATACTCCTGACTGTGAACTAATGCCTTCTGTTAATACTACAGCTGTTGGTTTGAATGATCATGCTGATATTGTGCATGAAACTGTCTCTGACAGTAATACTGTAAATCAGAGTCATACTCAGTCTTTTCTGTAACTTGAATGATAAAGTTACCCAAAAGTGTAGTATTACGTGTTTGCTGTTCAATGCTCAGAGTTTGTGCAGTAAGCTCTCTGAGCTTCATCACCTTCTGTATACTAGCCACATTGACATTATTTTGATTACAGAATCGTGGCTTTACCCGGATATCTCAAATGGTTTAGACCCTGACTCCAGATATTCTGTTATCCGCCACGATCCAATGTAGTTGGAGTCTGTGTTTTCATTCGCAAACCACTGGAAATTATTTTGGTTAATTTAGATATAAAATACGAACACCTAGAACTGATATGTTTTGATCTTGTGGATAAGAAACGCCGGACTCCCACTCGTATCTTTCTTGCTTATAGACCTCCATCCATTTAGGGAGTTACCTATACCAGTTATATGCCTAACCACCTATCAGAACAAGTCCTGTAAGGATCTCGGAGTCACTCTCCCTTTTTCTAGTCTATGATTTGACTGGTATGGGTTCTATATCATTTGATAGTTGCAACTATCGTGTCTACGGGCCAGATGTCAATTAGGTCAGCCAATGAGGTGCGGAGTGGGTGGTGCGTAGTCAAGATTTAGTGACGTGTTGTTGTTCACGCTTCAGTTATGTTCCACCCGTGGAACTGGTCCTACCCAGTTTATCGGAAGTCAGTGCCTAATATAGTAAGTTAGGCCACACCTCCCAACAGATTTGTCCTGTCCTGCTGACCTCGTAATATGGCACGCGTGTTTTGAAACCCATCTTATGTTTATTAAGTGACGTTCATTATCACACAGCGGGTGTCCTATTTTTAGTATTCTTAAGAACAGCGGATGCTACGAGAAGTCAGTTGAGCTCTGAGTGTTGTGCGGTAGACGTCTTCCATATTGACGATCGTTAGCTGTGTGGCACGATCGTGACGGCGAACGGTGGTGTCGAGTGATTTGTGTGGCGATTTGTTGAATCGATTGGAGGTTGTTCGCCGTTCGAACAGGTGCGTTCGAGTATTTTTCGGGGTGCAAATTGGCACAGGTTGTCAAGTGACTTATTGCGTGTGATACGCCTAAGTCTACGTGTTTACAGTCTTGTAGACAGTTATTCGTAACGACGCCGGTGTGGCGAATCGACTGTAAACACGGGTGGCTTGTGAGTGACTGTAACTACGTCTGTGTGTAGTTAAGCAGTAGTTACCTGAGTCGTATAACTACGCTACGCCAGTGTGGCGAGTAGTTGTAAATGACCTGAATGACAATTTCAGTTGCGTAATTGAACTGAGTCGGGCTCTGGGACTGGTAGCCCAGTTCTATTATTTTATATTCGTATATTCGTTGATTGATATTATTGTAGCACCATTGCATATTCGCACCCTTTTGTTTGATAATAATCATTTTACACCTATATTCTAATGCCTTGTTTCATTATCGAACTAGCTTAGTCTAGTGAGCTAGAAGCAAGAATTAGGCCAACCTCACATTTTGGTGTCAGAAGTTGGATCTACCGATTGATTAATTGTTGGTATCTTGTAGAATCCCTACAGTTAATTCAAATTACTTACGGTTAACTGTTGAAGTTATATGTGAGGAATATTCTTGCTTGAATACATTGTACACCCTGATTATTGATTATTGTGCTTGCCTGTATTGCTTGTGATTGTATTGATATTGTATTTTGCTATCGTTTTGTGCTTGGTACTGCCCAGAGTTGTGTAACTGGTTGCAGGAGTGGTCGTGATCTCGAGCGTGTTCGTTTATTCATTGTGCACGGTAATCGACACCACGAGTCACGGTACAGGTCAGACGAGGCGCGGTCCATTGAGTGTCAGTTGCAAGAGCCGGCGACGTGTTTTACACGGGTACGAGCGACAGTCAGGTTGTATAGTGTCTATGTGCTGACTGTCGACTCTCTTTTGACTCTGTCTGAGTGTGTTCCTTGTGACAATGGACCGCTTACCGTCTGACAAACAAGAACTTCTACGGAAGAGCAGCACAGAGCGGCTGCGAATTAAATTACTCCAAATTGGTTGGGATGAGGAAAAGATTTTGGCGTTGGACCAGGCAGAGTTACTGGAGGCCGCGGCTGAGGTCACGTTAGTAGCCGAGCGGTCAGAGACGGTAGTAAAGGAAACCCTGCCGGCGAACGATAATAGCCCGGGGTCTAGTGTGGCTTCCGACTCGGTCCGGCTGAGGAAGTTGGAGTTGGAGGAGAGACGAATGGAGCGTGAGGAGAAGACGGCGGAACGTGCAGAAAGGGCAGCAGATCGTGAGCGTGAAGAGAAGGCGGCGTAGCGTGCAGAGAGGGCGAAGGCAGCGGAGCGTGAAGAAAGGACAAGGGCGGCAGAGCGTGAGCGCGATTTAGAGTTGAGGCGGATGGATTATGAGCTGAGGAAGCTAGAGCTGACGAGAACGGAGCCCCAGAGACAGGCAGGAACGGACAGGGGTTTTGGGCTCGACGAAGGGATGGCAGGGGTATTTGCCCCACGTCAGGACACTTTGGCGCGGCGCACCAAAATATTTGGGGACGCTATGCCCCAAATACCGTCCGAAAGCGCCGAAATACCCCAATTTTTCGAGACGGTCAAAAAACTTTTCGTAATGTACGACGTTCCTGACGATATCAAGTCAAAACTGTTGATACCTGTCTTAACGGCACAGGCAAAAGCACTTGTAAACCGTATGAGTGTTGAGTGTATGGGGGAATAATCAGAGCTCAAGAGTTTTTTGAGTGCCGGGTACAAATTGACGCCTCGTGAGTATAAGGTGCGTTTTGACACCACCACCAAGAGTACTGATGAAACATATGTGTTGTTTGCTGCAAGGCTACGTAATTTGTTGTCGTACTACCTTGCTAGTAAGGGTGTAAGAGGGAATTTTGATAAGCTATGCGATCTGATCATAGCTGATCGCTTGAAGGGTAGCCTCCCACACGGACCCTTGAATTGCGTACTCTCTCTGGAGGGGGACGACTGGTTTGTCCCTGATCGAGTAGCGTATCTGGCAGATACCTTTTTTAGCCACAGGTCTGATACCAGTAGTGCTAAGGCGGGTGTTAGTGGTTCAACCCGCGTGGCTACGGGCACAGCTGCTGATGGCGTGTCTGGTCAACGTAAAGGTGGCTTTGGCCAGCAGAAGAAAGGTTATACACCTGCGTCACCTCTTCGGCGGTGTTTTGTGTGCAACCGCCCAGGGCATCTTGCCAAGGACTGTTACCAACGTGTCGGGGCACCTGCAGCCCAGCGAGGTGGTTTACGAGGTGCCGGGTCTTATTTGCACCAGTGCTATTTTATATTAAACTAATAAAACCACTTTTGGCCAAATTTTGTGAACAGCAACACCAGCACTGACGAGAGGTTAATCACACACATTAACAAACCTCAGCTGGAGAAAGAGGAGGGCTCACGTCTAGCTGTGTACCACCCAAGAGCCCGTGCGAACTGTCAGAATGCAAGATTGTGGTGTGCAATGTGAAGAGGAGGGGCACTGTGGTCTCACCGAAACTTCATGGGAATTTGGGGATTACCCAATAGTGAAATCGGTGACGACTTACTCACCTTGTCCGCAGGTGTTTCCACTCCAGTATCTAGAGGTCAGCATCGAAGGTAATCAATGCACAGCACTAAATGACTCAGGTTGTCAAATATCGATCGTCAGCAACCGTTTGTTTGGTTGGTGTGCTGAAGGTGCTGTTGGTCGAGTGAATTTACATGGCTTTGGCCAGGATCATGTCGTACAAGCTCCGTTGGTGAACTTGACCGTGAAAATATGTGATCCTGCGAGTGAGGGTGATTGTGGTGATATGCATGAGATACCGTTGGTGTGTGCTGTGACTGATCTTGGCAGTGTTGATTGTGATGTAATTCTGCTAGCGGCTGTTGTGAGCGAATTACAGGCTCCTGTTGTATCTGCTGTATTGTCTGTCGGGGACACAAGTAATGTTGACCCCGTGACCCAAACCGCAGATTTTAGTGGGCAGGTTGAGCCGAGGGAAGCCGACATTTTGAGTGTTGATATACCAGAAGGTCGGAGCACTAATGCTCGCAGCGATGGATGTGTCGATGGGTGTGTAGTTGGGAACGATGTTGATGATGCTGATGCTGAGTTAGATCATGTGGTGACGCCTGCCAATGTGGTTGTGAGTAATCTGCGTAGCGCTCACATTGAGGAGGCGGAGTTGGAGCGTTTGGTCGCGTTACGGTCACGAGAACTGCCACAGCTGGTCGACGGGGTCGCTGACCGAGTCGGCGACGTGGCGAGTCTGTGTGACGCGGCGATCCGCCGAGTTCAAACGTCGTCGGACTTCGTCACGCGGCAGATGCTACCGTGCCGCGTCCCAGACAGGTCCAGGCCGGAAGTTGATCGAACTAGTCACGAACTATTACTGAGGAACTCCGGCGCCACTTTCGTGCGTGCTGAGCGAACATATCTACAGCCAATCCGAACTATTCCAGTTCATATGTTGACAATATGGTTGTTGATTATTGTAGTTGTCAAAACCATTTGTCGCATGTGCGATAGTTTGTTGACTTATTATCGAGAGTATGTACCGCGATATGCCGAGATCGCGAAGCCGCTCACGGATTTGACCCGGGATTGTGTCCCATGTAAGTTGGGAAAATTGTGGACGGAAGAGTCAGACTGCTCTGGACGGTTTGTGCCAGCAGCTGACATCTCATCGTGTGTTAAGAATCCCGCCCGAGGGTCAGCCATTCATACTTCATACAGACAGTAGCGGGAAGGCTGTGGGAGCTTCCCTGGGACAGCTGGATGGGGATGGAGTGGCTTTTGCTAGCCAGAAACTCACCCCAGCTCAGTAGATCTGGTCGAGGAACTGGTTCGAGTCGAACCCCCCACCACCAAGAAACAGCTGCGCCAAATTCTGGGAGCCCTCGGTTACTATCGAGAGTATGTGCCTCGATACGCCGAGATGGAAAAACCACTGACGGATTTGACCCGGCATTGTGTCCCATGTAAGTTGGGAAAATTGTGGACGGAAGAGTGTCAGACTGCTTTGGGCAGTTTGTGCCAGCAGCTGACATCTCATCGTGTGTTGAGAGTTCCGTCCGAGGGTCAGCCGTTTATACTTCATACTGACAGTAGCAGGAAGGCTGTGGGAGCTTCCCTGGGACAGCTGGATGGGGATGGAGTGGCTTTTGCTAGCCAGAAACTTACCCCAGCTCAGCATATCTGGTCCACCGTCAAGCGTGAGGCCTACGCTGTCATTTGGGCACTAAACAAGTACCGAGACATGATTTTTGGCAGTAAAATAACGGTGTATTGTGATCACAACCCGTTACAGTATATCCAAAAGTGTGCTCCTAAGAGTGCCAAACTTCTCAGGTGGTCCCTTGCACTTTAAGAGTTCGATCTTGATTTCGTGTACAAGAAGGGGTCCAGTAATGTGGTGGCCGATTGGTTGTCCCGTAAGTCGTGTTACCACTTGTATCCGTAACTACCTGCTGTGTGATCTCGTGATTGTGTTGATTGCGTTATTGACATACCATATCCATAATTACTTGCTGTGTGATCTCGTAATTATGTTGATAGAATGATGGAGATGTTATTCGTTAACAGCTTCAGGTTTTTGCATGTATTTATGTATTGGTTGTTGTATTTATTCGTGATTATTGTATCACGGCGTATTGTATAAAATTATTTTGCATTTGTGCCATACGAGGCCGGTGTGCCATACGAGGTATTCTGTTTAATATTGTGTATTTATCACTGTGTATTGTGTATTTATTGTTGACAAAAAAATTGGCTTCCAGTGGAAGCATTTTCTTTTTCGGTTAAAAGGGGAGGTGTCAGGATCTCGGAGTCACTATCCCTTTTTTCTAGTCTATAATTTGACTGGTATGGGTTCTATATCGTTTGATAGTTGCAACTATCGTGTCTACGGGCCAGATGTCAATCAATGACGCTTTGACGTCATATTATTAGATCAGCGAATGAGGTGCGGAGTCGGTGGTGCATAGTCCCGATTTAGTGACCGCGATATGCCGAGATCGCGAAGCCACTCACGTTCACGCTTCAGTTATGTTCCGCCCGTGGAACTGGTCCTATAGCCAGTTTACCGGAAGTCAATGCCTAATATAGTAAGTTAGGCCACACCTCCCAACGGATTTGTCTTGTCCTGCTGACCTCGTTATTGGCACGAGTGTTTTGAAACCCAGCTTATGTTTATTAAGTGACGTTCATTATCACACAGCGGGTGTCCTATTTTTAGTATTCTTAAGAACAGCGGATGCTACGAGAAGTCAGTTGAGCTCTGAATGTTGTGCGGTAGACGTCTTCCGAGTTGACGATCGTTAGCTGTGTGGCACGATCGTGACGGCGAACGGTGGTGTCGAGTGATTTGTGTGGCGATTTGTTGAATCAATTGGAGGTTGTTCGCCGTTTGAACAGGTGCTTTCGAGTATTTTTCGGGGTGCAAATTGGCACAGGTTGTCAAGTGAATTATTGCGTGTGATACGCCTAAGTCTACATGTTTACAGTCTTGTAGACAGTTATTCGTAACTACGCCGGTGTGGCGAATCGACTGTGGCGAATCGACTGTAAACACGGGTGGCTTGTGAGTGACTGTAACTACGTCTGTGTGTAGTTAAACAGTAGTTACTTGAGTCGTATAACTACGCCGGTGCGGCGAGTAGTTGTAAATGATCCGAGTGACAATTTCAGTTGCGTAATTAAACTGAGTCGGGCTCTGGGACTGACAGCCCAGTTCTATTGATCTATTGCATTATTTTATATTCGTATATTCGTTGATTGATATTATTGTTGCACCATTGCATATTCGCACATTATTTTTGATAATAATCATTTTACACTTATATTCTGGTGCCTTGTTTCATTATCGAACTAGCTTAGTCTAGTGAGCTAGAAGCAAGAATTAGGCCAACCTTACAAGTCCTTTGTTAACATTATTACTGGTGATTTTAATCTCCCCACAGTAGACTGGTACCAACTCTTTAGTCCAAGTGATAAACTCCATCAACCCTTATTTGAGTTTGCGACGGACAATGGTTTTATGCAGGTTGTTAACTTCCCTACTAGAGGAAATAATCTCCTTGACATTGTGCTTATTGACGATGTGCTCAGAATTTTAGAAGTTTCACATCACCCTCTGTTTGTCACCAGTGGTCATGACTCCATTAGTTTCTCTCTATTCTTCGAGTGCAAGGAGACTAACAATAGTTATGTTGAGGTAACTGATAAGTACTGTTTGTACAATGCTAATTTTGACGCCATGACCTTGATGGTTCAGAGTATTGATTGGTTACGATTTATCTATACTAATCCTTCTGACAATAATTTTTTGTATGTGGGATGCTTTTATTCACACTCTATATTATATTGTTGATGAATGTGTTCCAAGACGTAGCATTGCTCGGCATCAAAATTTCCATAAAACTCACTGTCCAAAACATATCCCACGGCTGTGCATAAATTGCTTATTAAAAAACGCCGTTTATAGAAGCAGTACCGAGCAACTCCCAAAAACTTTCTGCTTAAAGCCAAGATTCGTGAATGTACCTATAGTGCTCGGCAGTTAATGCAAAACTTTGAAGAGGAACACGAGCTTAATATCATTAATTCTTGTGATGTTGGCGCCTTTTATCGGCGTGTAAACAAAATATTATCTAATAATTCTGGTATTAGTCCGCTCATGGACACGCAAGGTAACATTATTTCTGATAACCTGGCTAAAGCCAGATTGTTAAATGAATACTTTGCCTCTGTTGGAGTTACAGATAACGGTTGTTTTCCCAGAGTTCACCACTATGTTGACGTCAGTTGCTCACTCAACGATATTGTGTTTACGGTCGATAATGTTAAAGCTGCTTTTCCACCAAATATTTTCCTTTTCCATTAAATATTTTCTGTCTCCTATGTTTCCCCTGATATGGAAGCCAGCAATTATTGTTCTTGTACACAAGAATGGCCTATCTACATGTACAGCTAATTATAGACCCATATCGCTAACATGTGTTACCAGTAAAATTATGGAACGAGTAATCACTGGTCAGTTGCTTAGCTATTTTGTTGAAAATAGGCTTATTAATGAAGCACAGCATGGATTTCTTAAAGGACTGTCTACCACCTCCAATTTACTGTACTGTATTAATGATTGGACTTTATCATTACAGAATAGACATGGTGTTACCATTATATACATCGACTTTGCTAAAGCGTTTGATACTGTTTCGCACGAGAAACTGCTTTATCGTCTTAAATGTTATGGTATTGGTGGTAAGTTACTTTTGTGGTTACGTAACTTTTTAAAACACCGTACTCACTGTACACGAGTTGGCCACTGTGTTTCCGAATTTTGTGACCTCCTTAGTGGTGTTATTCAAGGCAGTAACGTTGGACCTCTACTTTTTATCTCTTATATTAACGAACTGGCTGAAATACTGGGAGAGCTTTATGTTACAGCAAAATTTTTTGCCGACGATTTTAAAATATATGCGAAACTATTAACAAATATTGACATTGATAGTTTGCAGCCTGTGCAACACACCAGCCGAAATCACAGAACGCTGGAGAGAGCATTACCAGAACACTCTCAACCATTCAAGTGTTACTCCTTCAGCTGATCTCGATGACTTCGCAGATTCTGCCACTCCAG
>Ga0209149_1001100_pt1 | contig 13001 bp, 1 predicted proteins | sample WorMetTyACAVOLI2_FD_187423 | JGI IMG/M metagenome (GOLD analysis project Ga0209149, IMG submission 187423) | Marine gutless worms symbiont microbial communities from Max Planck institute for Marine Microbiology, Germany - Olavius algarvensis... ... | reverse complement strand
CCTGCCAGATAGCTTCCGGCGCCCTTGTCGTTAAGTGCGCCAACTTGTGTCCATGTCCATTATTCACTTTACAGTTTTGTTCGTTATTGCATTTTCGGCGTTCCATAGCATTCGGTTCCCCATTTTCCACCACCTACACACTGGTACCGGCTTTTCCAGTCCTGCGTTTTCCACCCCTGTATTTTTGACGGTGCCGCGTTTTCCGTTCTCGCATTTTCAGTCGCCCCAATGATAGTTATTTACGACCCACAACACTGACAATTTAGACACGAAGGTGGCTGATTACATTGTGTTCTGATAGTAAGAAGACAGATTTTTCGTTCCGTTTAACTTTAGCATTTAATATTAGGTATAAAGAATACTGCAGACAATACGCTTATTATTAATCACGAACGCAATGAAATCATAATAGTACAGAAAATGTATAGTATTTAGCAATTAGCGTGGTTATCTGGCGTCACGTATGGCTGTAAAGCAAAATACCTGTTGCGAAATCACCACAAGACGAGGCGGATTCCGCATTATCTAGCCAGGGACCTTCACCAACGCTGCAGCTACTAGTGTCGTGGTCAAAGTCCAACGGAAAATATTCAGACTCGCCGTAATGTTTTGCTTCTCCGAGCAAACTTCCTTGAGACGAAACACGAGCGTGACTAAGATCAAGTGACAATGGTATTCCAAGTGATGCATGCTGCGGCGGCAGACTAGACGTAGTGTCTTTGTCAGCATCTTCTTCACTGCCCACAGCACGTTCAGTTGTCTTCTCTTTGATGTAACTGCACGGCTTATCCACGGACTGGGTGTGATCAGTTTCCACGTTTACGCTCAGTCCTGTGTATGAGAAATCTTTGCTACTGATAAGAGTATCACTTTCTACTAACAACTGTCTTGGAGCTGAATCCATATTACTCTGTTTGCATTCGCTTGCAAAGAGCTCGATCTGTTCATCAACACATGACCGAAAGTCTCCTTCAACACTCGAAGTCCCTGTTATTTCTGAACTCAAAGCCTCGGCTGTGGTTGCATACTTATCGGGTTCATCAAATACCATCTCTTCAAACTCAGGACCTTCAATAACAATGTGTTTTATGATCGTACGCCTCTTTCGGACGCGGACGACTTTACGAGTGATCGTTACTCCGTCTGGTTGTGTCTCTTTAACTTCCTCCACTCGTCTTTCTGTCCACGGCTCTCCCTCAACGGTGTCTGTGTACACTTTGATGCTGCTGGCGGGCGAATGGCGGTCGTCTGACTGAGGCGAGAAATCGGGCGGTGAAGGCAGATTATCACCGAAAAAATACGGCGTGAGAGAAGCTGGTCCGAGCGACGTCGGAACTTCTTCAGACTTTACTTTTTCAACAACTCTGCCGTCTGCGCTGACTCTCTGAACTCTTCGTGTAATAACTGATGACTTCGAGCCAGCAGAAAACTCAGCCGGCCTGTCGTCAGTAACGACTTCATGTTCAGCATGTTTCTCACGTTCCATATCAGATGCCTTGATGCCTTGAGGTCCATCATCCTCTTTGTTTACATCGCCCGACAATCTGACCGATTCAGTGCTGTCAACGTCCAATAAACTGGCAAACAGCACATTCCACGGTAAATCAACAGAAGACTTTAAGGTATCCTCACTCTTGACAGTTTCTGGTTCATTATGCTGACTGTCATCCGTCACTACTTCACAAGACATATGTTCTATGTTTATAGTTTCACAAGCCTCAGTTGCTTCTGACTCTTCGCCATCCACTTCAATCAGTTTACTTGTTTCAAAACTGATAGCCTGTTTTTCCACTTCATGCTCACTTTCCGTACTTGGGGTCTCAATGTGGCTTACTTCCGCATGATCCGTAAAACTCTCAGGAAGAACAGATGCTTCGAACTGTTGTGTTTGCACATCTTCAAGAAACTCTAGTGAGGAAGAAGTTGTATGATCCACATACTCAGGTTCCAATCTCTGACACTCACTCGCAGTTGCAAAGAGTGTGTCAAACATCTGATCAGAATCTGACAGCGACTTCTGAGGACCAACAGTGTACACGTTGTCATCTACCAAGTCAGAAACTACCAGTTTCACTGCCTCGTCGGTATGAGACTTATCCACTTCATCGTGAAATTTGTCATCATCAGTATCCACACTTTCAGTTCCTTTTTCTTCCACAGAAACGCTTTCAGAAAATTCTGGCTTTTCAGGTCGAGCAGTCAGTGTATCGCCTTCATCTAATAGTCTCATCTCGATCACAGTTGATTCGGATGCTGCATTTTGCAACTGAAACAACTGCTGAATATTACTGTCCATTTGCAATTCGTATTTTTCAGCAGAGTTAATTAAACTACTGTCGAACAAGCCACTGTGTTCGAGAAAATCAACAATTTGAATTTCTGCAATGCCGAAACTTGGCTGATCGCCTAATAGACTACTCTCTACGTTTTCTGGAAAGACAACGGTAAGATTATCACATAAAAATTCTTCGTTTATACTTAAAGTACACTCAGCCTGTCCAGAAACCTGTACTTCAGTGATATGTACTGAATCGGCAACACGCTTATCAACTAAGCTATCTGACAAATGTTCCAGGATAACATCATTCTGAGCATGCATATCACCACTACGAACAATCACAGAACTACTATAAGGCACAAAAAACTCAGGTTGTACATCTTCAAGAACTGTACACTTTGCACCCTTCATTGTGGGTGTATTCTCCATCATAGAGTCGGTTTCGAGGTGGGATGGAGTTTCAAGTGTTTGAAACTGCAGAGTATCATCAAGCATTTTACGAGTTGTATCATCATCACAAAGTGCTACTTCATCTACCGACGCTACATCAGGCACTCGGTCACTTGTAGGCAATGTAGGAAACACGATGTGTGATACTTCAGTCTCACCAGGTACATATACACAATTCAAGTGCATCGTAACTATGCTGTCATCAGCAACTTTTATCTCACACAGGCCTTCACCTTCTGTTGGCCTCATTACAGTAAGTGCCTCATCAGTAACTGTAGTGATTTCCGCTTCTATATCCTGAATTTTGGGACGCAGAAATCGAACATCTTTTGTAACTTCTTGCTGTTTATCTGTGGTATACAGTACAGATAATGCAACTTCATTATTCACTGATTCAATTTCACTTGCAACTTGACAATGTTGCATTGTAGGTTCTGCCACAACAGGTAAATCTACCCAACAGGGTTCATCTTTCATCTTTTCTCCATTCGTCGTGTCAACTTCCAAAAGTTCTCCGACATTTTCGTCCTCAGAGTGAAAAAGTGTCGTTGCCATTTCATCTGTTGCTATTCCTATACGTTCGTGCATGTCAAAAGCATGTTTTATAACTAATAAGTCGACTTCATGCTCAGCTTTGGAAGAAAATACCATTGCTCTGGCTACAGCTTCTGCAATTACTGGTTGCATGGTTTCCTCTTCATCGTAAGTTTCGATGTCACTTGCTTCTTCAGAACTATGCGCCATTGTCAACTCACTGTGCTCTGTATCTTTCCTCATGCTAATTTCGATCTCTTCTATACATGACACAAATTGTTGTGAATCTTTCATTGCAAATTCTTTCTCGTACATGACTGGACGCAGAGTTTCAATTAATCTGTCATCTTGTCCGTCATTTTCAGTTTCCGCATCTGGCAAGGTATTCAAAATACTAGCTTTTCCTTCAATTACTTGTGGTGTCATTAACACAGCTGTTTGAATGTCTATTAAAAACGTTTTAGCTTCATGTTCTACACCCTCATGATGAACCACTTCAAAGTCACTGTCGGCCAAGATGTCATCATCTTCGATGTCTTTGGCTTCCAAATGCAATGCTGACATTACTATGTGCATTTCGTCCGTAGAAGCTGCAACACTTTCGACTGCCTGAGTCATTTCTGCAACGTCGCTTACCACTGACAGCGTATCATCGTCAATGACAGGTAGCATCATTTGAACTTCGGTTGAACTGATACCCTGATGCCCAACATATAATCTCACATGCGTTGTTTCTTCAGCCACTTTCGCGCCACATTCTTCTATTTCTAACTGCATTACCTCGTCACACTTGTCATAGCCTTCAACTCTAGTGTCGGTTATTTCATGTGTCAAAACACTTTCATTTGTAGGTAGCATTATTTCAAACTCTATCCCCGATTCATCATCACATATGGTCTCTGTACATTGCAGTACGCTAGTAGTTTCTCCTTGTGCGTTAGTTGGTAATGTTTCAGTTTCTGCCAAGTGATCAGTGGCTTTTATCTCTTTTTGTAAGTGTTCCATCTTTTTTGCTTGTACTTCCTGGCATACTATCAGTGGTTCTTCAACAGTTTCGTCTGGCTTCTCCACTGTTTCCTCTGTCTGTACGGCAGGAACATCTTCAACAGTCTCTGCTGCAACTTCAGCCTCTGTTGCAATTGCACCTTCTTCCATTTTGCTTTGTGATGCTTTCAGTACTTCTTTTTCTGGTATTTCATCCACAGCTACAACCGTGTTTGACACACATATAGATGTTTCTTTTTCAGTTTTAACAACCAAACCTTCAGTTTCGTCAACTACGTGTACTAACAGTGCCACGGATTCAACTGTTGCGGACGGCTGTACAGCTTGTGAATTCACTGTCACTGTTTCTTCTTGCATCGCGTAACTCTTCTCAACTGTCGCTGTAAACTGTGGCATCACAAGCAATAACTTGTCTGCTGGTTTCTGTACAACTTCACTAGTACCTTCCTCGTCTAATGACTCAGTTAAGATCTCTTCCCTCTGATATAGCACACGTTCCTTTGTCTCTTCCAACTGTCCCTGTTCCATTACATTATCCTTGTCAATACTAAACTCCGCGAACTTCACATTTAGTGTGATGACTGCTTCTGTAGATGGACAGATTTCCTGTTCCTCCGTACTTTGCTTACCGTCTGAAATTCATTCCCGTAATCCAAGAGAACAGCATGAAATGAAAAATATCAATAAACAGCTATAGTAGGTGAAAACATGTAAATATATGTTAGAAATGTTAACTAACTGAAGAACCATCAAAACTAGTAACAGTAGACTGTTTACTATACTTCTGCAATGCTAATTTAGTGACACATCACAGAAATTACTAAACATTTTGCGAACATAGTCATTGTTTAAGCCACGCTCTTAAATGATAAATAGTCCGTACAAAAGAAAAATCATCTAAGTGCAAAAAACTAGCAATCCAAAACCATGTGACATGATGCAAGTACCAGTAAGCAGTCTAAGGCATCCGACATGCAAAAGCATCATCAGAAACTGTAAATGGTAGAACAAAATGGTATGGCATCAAAACCCGATCAACAAGCCAACAAATAACAGTCCATAAAATATTACAAACTGCTCATAACAATATACGGCAGTGTAGCATCACACATGCTGTCTACGCAACCAGCTTCAAATGTCATGAAAATAAAGAATATTCATATGGAAATATTTTCAGCTTACAACAATTCTGGCTTGACGGCACTGTTTATCAACAGCATATAAAACTCCTCAAAAATACACACAAACGGTAGGCTAAGTTCTAAACCACATAATTATTATATACCGTCAGCACAATGTTCATAGTTAGCCAGTATTTAACTGTACTTTATAGTACTAACAAGTAATGCATGCTTAAAGCCGTACACAAAGCTTGAAACGAGAATGGCTAAGTAGTAGAACTGCGTGACACTGCCTGTCAAAATATTCTGATAATAATATAAAACTTATACACTACTCATTCATGTGCTACAATAGGGCTGTCCAGTAACACAGCACCAAACATCACACGATTTTAGACAACCAGACATCGTCAGTGAATAGGCAGAGTCTGCACCACTAATTCCACTAAAGATGATCAGCAGCCAGCCACACAGTTTGACTATGTAAAAGTGAGCCCAGCAAGTTCATGAATGCGTATATACCGTGCCATTTATCGACTACGCGCATGTGTCACTGAACAGTCCTATGAGAAAACAACGTGGTCTATGCAATGTCGGCGACGCATGCACGGTAGCAAGCCGTGCGATAAGCCAGCCGCATGCACTAATGCCTTGTATTAATGCACTGCTATTGTATATACCTTGTTCATCCTCACCAACGCCAGCGATACACTCTGACGCAGGCGCTGATATAACAAACAATGCAGCAAAACTAAACAGCTGCTTTCAGTAAATTCAGTAACATCCACAATAACGTGATATTCGAGTAAATGGCAGCTCTAAATTGTTCACAAATGCAACATGCAGCAAAGTTTTCAGTCGACACAGCAGCACGTACTGTCAGCTCGTAAGTAATGTGAGACAGGAAACTCTAAATTCACAGAGTAAGACTATAAAAAAAACTTACCTGCTTCTGGCAGTTCAATGACTTCTTCTGCTGTCAATTCGGTTCTTTCAGCGTCTCCTTGCGTCACACGAGTTTCTACCAGTGAAGCATAAACTTCACGTAATTGTATTTTTACAAAATAAGCATGTAGAACAGTCAATGATTAGTTGGATTTTTTAAACACAGAGAAATGTCAACTAAGTTTGGGAGTAACTTATATGTATACTATGTATTCTGTTTTCTGGGCAAATAAAGATGCTTGCTTGCTAAACTTCGCAGATAAAGTCCAAAGTGGGAAAGAAAACTATCATACAATACTGCACTTTAAAAACATTATTAATTCACGACACATGATAATAACAGTTAAATATATAGAATAGGATATTTCATTTGCTTTCAACTAAAACACTGACTGAATTGCAACATAGCCTCTTCGGGTGTCATGCTTTGGGCCAAAACACAAACACGATTCTGGCAGTATTTGCATGTACAATGTGACGATATTGTCACACAAATGAATGAGAAGAACATAAGCAAAATGTCATACTTATTACAGAATCTATGTTATAAAAATAAAAAGTGTGGCACATTTATGGATGCCACGAGTAAGCTCTTAGCCCATGGCACAACCATAATTTTACAGAGTTTTCCACCGGGGATGAAATATTGCGACACTTTTGGTGGCTGTCGCTACGTGGAAGGATTGCTGCTACACAGTAGAGGTGATAGATGAATGAACAGATAGCCAGACAGACAGACAGATGGACAGCATCATCACGTAAAGTCCCCTTTGTGGCGGGGCTCAAAAACAATAGTTGGCAAAGGCAAAGGCACTATGACTCTTTGCACTTACTGATAAATACTTGAATAGCAGACAAACCTGTGATTTTTACCAACACGTGTCATATTATACCTGAGTGCTTCTAAGCTGATGTGTCATTCAAGAGGTGCTATGTGTACTTTTACCAATACATTTAACAGCATTTTTTACTGTAAGACCCAATAGAAAGATTACCTGACGCCTCCGATGAGAGTACGTTCTGCAGGTCAACATCCTCTGTACTCTCCACTACATCCACAAATGTTCTCTCCATGACCAACTTCTGCTGGGAGGTCACTGTGGAGTGTGTGACAACCGAACGTCCATCCGAAAGCATGTCGTGTAAAGTTTCATCTTTCAATGTAACAGTCACTGGTCCCTCCTCAGCACGATCTGAGTACCGCAGGAAGGCTGGCGACAGTTCTAACTGGGTCGAAAACTGATCATGTTCTGTGGAAGTTTCTTCGACAACGACGCGTCTCGTAACAGCTTCGTGCCGAGTGGTTTTGACAACTTTCCGTCGGACGAGAGTACCATCAGGCAGGAATTCCTCGTACTCAGTCATCTCGGTCTCACTGTCCGGCCTCTCTTCCATCGTGTCCGCGTACACAATGACAGCTGATGAAACTGCCATCTCTGACTCCTCCCCACTCTCTCCACACAGGCTAGTCTGTGGAGATGGAAGGCCTCCGAGTGCCTCCAGAGCAGATGTTGAATCTACGGTAACAACCTGCTCTACAATCTCGCCATCAGCTTTGACCGATCGAACGACTTGCACTACTGTTGACCGTCCACCTTCTGTGACTAACTTCTGCGGTACACTTACTTGTCTGATCTGCTGCAGTTCGGTATCTTCATAAGATAATTTTTCAGATGATTCTACCTCTTCAGCTGTTTTTATTGCCGTACTGACAATGCTGGCAGCAACTTCATGTATGGTCTCCTTGGTATCGTCTGTCGAAGCTGCTGCTTTGATATCCGCTACATCAGCAACTTGCAAACTAACATCAGCTAGATTCTCACTTCCTGACGGAGTATATTCAACGTCTGATAAGTCAACAGCTTCAACTGCCACGTCAGAGGAACCTTTGTCATCTTTCTCAATGTCGGACTCATCAGTGGGTTCTGTTTTAAGAAGAGCTATATCAGAAGACTCAATTTTATCAGAAGAATGGTCCATACTGTCCGGTTCAAGTAGAATAACACACGAAATGCCTGGCTCGTCAGAACCTGGCTGGGCTTCGGTCTGCAGTAGCTGTGCTTCTTCTGTGTGCAGCTGCATGACAATTGAAGCATCAGATGTATAATCATTTTCGACCATTTCTTCTGAAGTACTCAGTTCATCAACTGCCGAAGTATGCATCTCCACGGCGTCAGCATCCAACTTTCCCTCCTTCTCCACTTCTATCAAACTTTCATGTTCTAATGAAACTTCCTCCTCCACTACAGTTTCAGTTAACTGCTTCCGTTCAACGTTTACAACGTCTGTGAGTTCAAATGTTTCAGTTTGAGAGGATAATGTCTGAGGGTAAACTATGCCAACATTGTCCACCAGAGTTTGCTGTGATACTCTTAGCATCATCTCCTCAATCATACAAGAACTTACTGCTTGCATGTCAGCGCAGATTTCTGTAGTTGGGGTCTCTGTGTGCGTTTCGGTGTCGGGCATTTCAGTCATCTCAACACTCACTGCTGCAGTCTTATAATCTGCTGGAACTTCACCTTCTGCTAGCACTGTTGCTTTCTGTTGCACATCCTTGATATTTTCTTCAGCACTAACTTCCTGTGGACTGGCAATACGCTTCTCATCATATACTTCGCCTTCACCTTGTTCTTTATTGATTTCAGCAGAAAGTAAACCAGCAGAATCTCCCACTTCAGGCAAACGACTTTCTGGTATTTGCTGAGAAATGTCTTCGTCTTTTTTGGACTGTTCTTTATCAAGAATGGCACTTGGCAGCTCCATGAGATCTGCTGTTGTTTCATGCCGGACATCTTGTGGCAACAGCTCTAAGAGTGGATCGTTTACCTCACTTCTGGATATGTCATACTTAATTCTGGATTCTTCGAGTAGCAGTTCTAAGTCACTTTCCAGCTCTTCATCAGATATCTGATCAGCAGCAACTGCTTTCACGGATTCATTGCAAACTTCCTCGGATACTGATGATTCAGCTTCTGGAGCTTGAAGCATTAGCAGTTCTACATCTTCTGCAGATGTTGCTGCCAACTCTTCTCGTGCCTCAATTCGTACCTTGACTGTTGTGATTTTATGAGCAACTGTTGACTGCGTCCATGTCTCATCAGTCTCAGAATGTAGTTGTTCATGTTTTTCAATCTTTTCAGTGGCCAAATGCACTGGCTCAACCTCATCTTCTGCAATATCTTGGAAGATTCTTTGTTTTGCAGATATATCTTTCGTCACGGTCGGTGCCGCCGGTGGCTGTAAATCTTCAGCATCTGTTGACAATAGCACTTTAGCCTGTTCTAAAGTCACCTCAATTTGTTCTTCAGCGCGTTTCTGTGTAAGTTCAATTTTTTTCTCAACTACTGTTTTCTCTTCTTCCTCCATTACAAGCGTTGCTGGCATTGCTGCAATCTCATCAACATCATACTGCTCTTTGTTCTTTTCCGTAATTGTTTCAGTCAGCTCAGAAGTGGTTTCTTCTGTTCCCATTTTTTCAATTCCCACTATGGCTTCATCATCAGCACGTGGTGCAGCATCTTTTAATTCCTCTGTCATAGCCACCAAAGATTCAGTTTCGGTAGCCACTTGACTATCAAAATATTTAATCTCTTTTATTTCTCTTTCAAACCTTTCAGCTGTTTCAGCTTCAGCAGATATTATTTCTTCTACATTTTCGACATCAGCTTCTACCAGTCTTTCATCTTCTGCTGCTGCAGCTGCTGCCACAGTCTGCTCAAATTGCAACAGCTTTACGTCCACAGCCAGGTGTTTTTCTGCCATTGACAACTGTAACTCAGTTTCTTCAACTTCTGCTTGAATTGGTTCCAGTAATGGCTTGTCAAGTCCTAGTTTTTCACCTGGATCAGCTTCTTTTACAGCTGACGATGCTGACATCTCCTGATCTTGCTCCTCTACTGCGGATAGAATTTCATCAACATCATCTTTGGTCTCATACAGTTCAAGCTCTTTAATGTCTTTAATGGCCACTGCTTCACTTTCGGTTACTGTGGTACCTTCTTTTATTTCTTCCGCTTGTGGCAATTTTTGCTGTGTGACTTCTTGTTGGCTTAGCAACGGGGGCTCTTCAACAGTCATCTTCACAACGTCACCTCGGGTTGCCTCTGTAGGTATATACTGTTCAACGTCAAGTATGCATGACTCTTCTTGTTCTACTACAACTTTAGTCTGCAGCATGACTGTGGTTTCTTGTGTAAATTCTACCGTTTGTTTACTCACAAGCAGATCTCCTTCACGCTGGCTTTCTGCTGTCTGTATTTCTTCAAAGCTCTTTTCAAGCTCATGTTTGCGTGATTCCTCTTGTTCATCTTCAGCTTCTAACGCAACAGTCGTAGATTCTTCCACTTTCATTTGTAACGAATTGACAGGTTCTTCCACGCTAACGGCCAAACATTCTTCAACTGTTTCCTGCTGTATTGCTTCCACGGTCGCTACTTCAGCAGCCTCATCTGCTTCGTCCTGTTCCATCACTTTTGTTGTCTCAGCAACTAGTTCACCTTCATCTTCAGTTGTTACTATCGCTTCTTGGCTACTGGGCTGCGGCTCTTCGCCTGTTACTGGCTGTGTTTCCTCTTCAACCTCCTCTTCTTGTTGAAGCTGATGTGGCTGCAACACTTCTTCTGCCATATCCGTTACAATATCAGTTTCTGTTGTTGATATAAGTTCTTCTGAAAATCTTTCAGCCAATGGCTGTTGAATTACTGCTGGAGGCTCGGTCTTTTCATCCTCTGTTTCGACTGCTGGAATTTCTTCAGCAGATGCTTCAGGCTCAACTTTGTACGGTGTCATGTCATCAGTTGTCATCACCGGAGCGACTTCTATCTCTTCTGTCTCAGACAATTCCATTTCTTCTTTTGTGTGTACTTTGGCCACTGAGACCTCAGCTATCTCACTAGGCTGCTGCGCTTTATACTGTGCTTGTTCCACTGAAGGAATTTCTTCAACAGTCTTTTCGCTCATAGGCTTGTATGAATCCACATCTACTAGGCGAACTACAACGACTTCTGTCTCTGTTAGTGTCGCGGTTGTGCTTTCTTGAACGTTTGTTACTATTTCTTCTTCGCTAATGGGCAGTGGTTCTTCAGCAGTTACTTGCTCTGTTTCTTCTTCAACCACCTTTTCTTGCTGAAGATGGTATGGTTGCACATCTTCTTTTGTCGTATCAGTTACAACTTCAGTTAAAACTGCAGTTTCTGTTGTTGAAATAATTTCTGAAAATCTTTCAGAAACTGGTTCCTCAACTATTGGCAGAGGCCGCACCTTTCCATCCCCTATTTCTACTGACGAAATTTGTTCAGCAGTCACTTCATGCTCATGATTGAGTGGTGTTGCATCTTTCTGCATTCCTGCTAAAACGTCAGTTGCCATCACTGAAGTAGATTCTGATACTTGGTCATCACATGATTCCATTTCTTCTTCTGCCACTGGCATTTCTGCTATCTCACTAGGCTGCTCTACACCATGCTGTGTTTGCTCTACTGAAGGGATTTCTTCAACAGTTTCTTCACTCACAGGCTTGTATGACTCCACATCAGCTTTAACTGTAACTACTACAACTTCTGTTTTTGTTAGTGTTCGGGTTGTGGTTTCTTGAACTTCTGTTATTTTGTCTTGGCTGATTGGCAGTGGCTCTTCAGCAATTACTTGCTCTGTTTCTCCTTCAACCTCCTCTTCTCGATGAAGCTGATGTGGTTCCACCTCTTCTTCTGCCATGTCCATTACAATTTCAGTTTCTGTTGCTGAAATAAGTGCTTCTGAAAATTTTTCAGACCCCTGTTCCTCAACTATTAGCGAAGGTTCGGTTTTTTTATCCTCTGTTGCGACTGTTGGAATTTGTTCAGCAGGTGCTTCAAGCTGAAGTTTGTCAGGTTTCGTGTCGTCAATTGTCACCACTATAGCGGCTTCTATCGCTTCTGTCTCTGACGATTCCATTTCTTGTTCTGTGTGTTCTTTGGCCTCTGGTACCTCAGTTGTCTCACTAGGCTGCTGTGCTTCATACTGTGCTTGTTCCATTGAAGGAATTTCTTCAGCAGTCTTGTCACTCATAGGCTTGTATGAATCCATATCTACTAGGTGAACTACAACAACTTCTGTCTCTGTTAGTGTCGCGGTTGTGCTTTCTTGAACGTTTGTTACTATTTCTTCTTCGCTAATAAGCAGTTGCTCTTCAGCAGGTACTTGCTCTGTTTCTTCTCCAACCTCCTTTTCTTGCTGAAGATGGTATGGTTGCACATCTTCTTTTGTCGTATCAGTTACAACTTCCGTTAAAACTGCAGTTTCTGTTGTTGAAATAATTTCTGAAAATCTTTCAGAAACTGGTTCCTCAACTATTGGCAGAGGCCGCACCTTTTCATCCCCTATTTCTACTGACGAACTTTGTTCAGAAGTCACTTCCTGCTCATGTTTGAGTGATTTTGCATCTTTCTTCATTCCTGATAAAACGTCAGTTGCCATCACTGAAGTAGATTCTGATACTTGGTCATCAAATGATTCCATTTCTTCTTCTGCCACTGGCATTTCTGCTATCTCACTAGGCTGTTCTACACCATGCTGTGTTTGCTCTACTGAAGGGATTTCTTCAACAGTTTCTTCACTCACAGGCTTGTATGACTCCACATCAGCTTTAACTGTAACTACTACAACTTCTGTTTTTGTTAGTGTTCGGG
>Ga0209149_1001099_pt1 | contig 13002 bp, 6 predicted proteins | sample WorMetTyACAVOLI2_FD_187423 | JGI IMG/M metagenome (GOLD analysis project Ga0209149, IMG submission 187423) | Marine gutless worms symbiont microbial communities from Max Planck institute for Marine Microbiology, Germany - Olavius algarvensis... ... | reverse complement strand
GCTGTTGTTAAGGCTCCTAAATCCACTCATATCACTCCCATTCTCAAATCTCTCCACTGGCTAAAGGTCAACGAACGCATCGAATATAAACTTCTCTCTCTTACTTACAAAGTTCTTACAACTGCTTAACCTAGCTACCTTCACAACCTTATCTCTCTTCAACCTCCTCGCAGTACCCGCTCTTCATCTGTTGTCACTCTCTCGTCCGCCACACCAACACCACAACCACACCACACTAACTTTAAACGGTTGTGGTGTTGGTGTGGTGTGGTTGTGGTGTGGGTGTGGTGCGAGCTGGTTTGGGTGAAGGTTGTCACTTGTGGGCCACCGTACACAAGCAGCGAACACTGTCAGCAGCTGGAACCACCTTGAATGTGGCATCGAAGTAGACCTCCTCGCGTTACTTGGCGGTGTTACACGCGCAAGGCGCAACAATTGTCGCCTTTCGTGTCTGCTCGCTGTATCTAATTTAAAAGGTTCGCCGCATTCCTATAGGTGTTCCTGCATTTTCTGGTCCTGCATTATTAGCGCCCCGAGCCTGTTTGCAAGTTGCAACCATACGCTGACACTTCGAGGTTATCGCGGACGTGTGACAGACGGTCGTAGCAGGCTTGGATTTTAGCGCCACCTGCAACACAGGCAGGCCTATATAGTCGGACTGGCTAACCCGTTATAGTGCAAAGGCAATTATAGTGCCACATCGAATAGTATGAAGTTGGTACACTGGCCGTCGATGGGTGGGCTGTTACATTTGGTACAGTGAGGATGGGACTGGGCGGGGCCGCAGCCCGCTCAGTCTCCTCGTCGTTGTATTTCTACAGTTAGAACTTTTAAGCTATACTTTTTAATTTGGAATCGAAATTACAAGTGACCATGCATATAGACTCACTAAATATTATCAGGTACACACGTATTAATCTTTTCCGGAATTTCCCATTCATGCATTTTCGGCGTCCCCGTCTAGGCTACTAGAGCACCAAAAATTTTTAGGGCCTCCCTATAATGCAGTTGCTCGGTTTCTCTGCGGTAGCTGATCGTTTTGTTTATTAGGGTCGTTCATGTCAGCTTTGTCGAGTGGATAGCACGCCCAATTCGTGATGGATTGACTGTCCGCGTGCCGCCGTCGCAGCCTGCTGCCACCTGGAAATAGGCATGTCAGTGTATATCAGTAAATACGTGACACTGCTCAATAACACGTGTAACTCCAATAACAAGAAACTCAGCTGCCGCTGACAGACCGCTGACAGCATGTACATCTGTGACAATCGCACAAGATCACGTGACCACTCGGTCATCAAGTGCACACAGCTTACTAGTTGTAAAATCATATATGCGTGCAAGAAGCTGCTTTTCGACCAATCATTACCTCGGCAGGATGGGTTTAGATTCCTGCACGGAAGCCGCCCTAATCAAGCAAGGGGGCCGAGTCCCCTGGCGCCCTCACTTTAACCGCTGTGTCTAGGTCAGACGTGACAAAGTGATGGAGTGATCATGAGTCGGTCGCCAGTTGCTGTAATCAGCTGTTGATAAGAAATAGCTGAAAAGTTCTGTTTAATCTAGACTCGGTACGGACGCAACGAAGCCGCTCAGAATATAGCTTGTTGGACAAGATAATATAAATGACGGGCCTGTCGTCAAATTTGCAATGGTGTTAATCCTTTTTTCAGTATTAGCGTCTACACTGTTTCTAAAAAAACCGAACCGCTACAATTAATATGACATAGCCTCACCAATTCACCACATTTACTAATTTTTGGCGTAGATAAACCATATTCCATTTTCAATTCAATAGTTAAAATTTTTTTTAATTGTCTTAGAACCAGCTGCGTGGTTTCCATAGCAACAGTAGCGACTTGACGGTTTGTGTCTCAAAAAAGCGAACCCCATGATATTTTGACATAACTCCAGCAAAAGTTCGTTAATTTAAATAAAATTTCAGAGGTAACATGTGCTCAATATTCTTAATTGAACCACAAAGTTAGAAAACAGTTGTGTTTGCAGCAAAGTACCAGCTGAAGTGAGTTACCGTAGCAATCCTTAACTGTGCGTCATTCCACAGTTTCTGCTGCTTTATGAACAGAAAAATTAAATATTTTAAATAAACAGTGTTTCTGCCGGAATAACACAATATTTTGCTGTATCAAAAGTTACAACACGTGTTCGAGTGCTGTTTTCGGCACTGACACAGCCCCACAGTAGTTTTGCCACTCGTTTACTGCTCTGTCGATGATACGTTGTTCGAAGTTGGCCAAAAAATCCGATGTTCAGATGTGTCAAGTCGCTGTTGTTGTTATGGAAACCACACAGCTGGTTCTAAGCCAATTTAAAAACTTTTTGTCGCAGTCAATGGAGAATTGAATAAGGTCTGCCTGTGCCAAAAATAAGGCTTTGTATATTCGGCGGACGCGGACGGCGGACACGGACTTTGTGTATTCGGCGGACTCTGGTAATTTTTGCTGTTTTGACTGTCTATTGACTGTTTTTGACGCTTACAAGCCGTTCAATATGCCACCGCACGCCTTATCACTGGCGTGCAGCGCAAGGACCACATCACTCCAATCCTGCAGCAGCTTCATTGGCTCCCGGTCCGCGAACAAGTCATCTTCAAGCACACCTTGTTGGTTTTCAAGGCGGTGCACGGTCTGTTGCCGCCGTATCTCGCGGATAACTGTCAGCTGCTCGCCGATACCGGGCGCCGGACTCACTCGTCTCTCGGCGATAGTTGTTTCGCTGTGGCTGGACCGTCTGACCTTGCATTGGTTGTGCTAAAGCTGCTGGTCGTTCGTGTCTATCTGCAATGCAAAGTGGCACTTGCTGTTGGTTCTGACTGCCTGTTGAGTGTTGATAAGCAGCCAGCCGCGACAGCGAAAGCCGGTATTGTTTTTAACGTGTTTGTATGTGTGCGTGTCAACAAACTAAAAACTGGTTTTGGACACATGTCTTGTATGGGGACCGGACCAGCATATAGGGCGTTAGTGGTTGGGAGTTTTCGACGAAGTTTGTTGCGCTGAGTCAGCAAACTCGTCAGTACGACAGCGTTGAAACAGTTGGAGATACATCCTCGCGCCTGGTGTGATCTCAACGAAGATGATTTCGCGACAGTTACACTGCGTTACTATCACTTATACTATGTCTACTGCTGCATATTATGCACATATTCACGACAAAAAGCTTGGCTGTCGCAGAGAGACCATGCGATGCTTCGCGTCATTGAATATTTCGCTAAATCACTCGAGGTTATTCACGGTCATTTGAAATGACATCCTTGAGTATAGGGCGTGTCTAAATCCCTAGTGTACCGTATTTTGAGATATTCAGCGTCAAATAATGGCGTGACCTTGAAATCTGGATTAGAGGTCGTTCAAGGTCATTTAAAATATCGCAATTGGACAGACCACATGCGACTTAGCTTACTATCAGTCTGCCAGTGTAACTCTAGCTCTATCCTGTATCGTTTTCGAGTTATTTGATGTTAAATAACATCGTAACCTTTAAACTTTGGTTACAGGTCACTGAAGCTCAATGAAAATGGTACCATTCGAAAGCTTGTGTACTATTGGCATTCTATGGTGACTCTGGCCGTATTTTTAACCGTTTCTGAGATATCGAGCATCAAATTATGGCATGACCTTGAAATCTGGGTTGGGAGTTGTTCAAGGTCATTAAAATAGCGCTGTTCAATAGATCATAATACGACTTACTATTGGTCTGCTGTCGCAAATAGCTCTGTCGCATACCATTTTCAAGATAAAGCGAGATATTGGCTGAAAATCGCGATTTTATCGCGCGTCAGCACACTGGCGATATTGATATAGCAGTTCTGTCTGTCTGTCTGTCTGTCCGTCCGTCCGTCACGTTCCGGTATTCCATGGAAACGGCTTAACACATTGTCATAGTTTTTTTCACCACACGGTAGCCCAATTATTCTAGTTTTATAACGGTCAGCCTCTTCGGGGGCGCTAAATTTATACAGGTTGGATATAAAAATTTCGCGATTTTCTACCAATAAGTCACTATATCTCACAAGCGATACAAGATAGCGCCATAGTTACTATGGAAGGCGAATAGGAAACCATACCCAGGCTTTCGAATGGTACCAGTTTCAATGACCTTGAGTGACAGCAAATCCACATTTCAAGGTCACCATAATATTCAACGTCAAACAATTAGACTAATATGAGTTTATTTCGCAATAAAGCAGATACAAGCAAAATACAGACAAATAAAAAATAAAGAAAGTCACACTCATATAACTAGCTAGGCCTACAATAGTAAGTCTATATGATCTATCGATTTATGCCGTTTCCAATGACCTTCAGTGACCCTTAACCTCCATTTCAAGGTCACGTAGTTACTATTGTGTGCGCAGCTTACGCGCGATCTGTCAGCGATAGCGAAATTTCTTGTTTTATACCCCCTTGCATTCGACATCCACATTAGGCGGTCCCCGTTTGAGTATTCTCATACCGTTTGTTACGGAACAAGAACTTAGCAATCGCAAACGTATCGCGCGTCAGCTGCGCACACAATATGTCGAGGGCATCTATGATAACCCCGTGACCTTGAAATCTAGGTTAACGATCACTCAAGGTCACTGTAAACAAAACCATGGAGTAGATCATACACTACTTACTACTAGTCGAGTTATTTTACGTTGAATATTATCGTGACCTTGAAATATGGGTCAGAGGTCACTCAAGGTTATTGAAATTAGTGCCATTCGAAAGCTTGGGTGCGGTTTCCTATTCGCCTTGTATAGTAACTATGGCTGTATCTGTAGCCGTTTGTGAGATATTCAGTGTCAAAGAATGGCGTGACCTTGAAAACCAGGTTAGGAGTCGTTCAAGGTCATTGAAAATGGCGCCGTTCTATAGACCATATGCGACTTTCGATTGGTCGGCCATTGTAAATATAGTTCTGTCTTGTACTATTTTCGAGTTATTTGACGTTGAATAATATCGTGACCTTGAAATCTGGGTTAGAGGTCACTCAAGGTCATTAAAATTGTTACCATTCAAAAACTTAGGTACGATTTCCTATTCGCCTTCTATAGTAACTATGGCCGTATAATGTAGCCGTTTGTTAGATATTTAGCGTCAAAAAGTGGTGTGACCTTGAATAAAAGGTTAAGGTTCGTTCAATGTCATTGGAAATGGCACCATTTGATAGAGCACATACGAGTTCCTATTCGTCTTCCATAGTAACTATGGCGCTATCTTTTATCGTCTGTGACATATAGCGACTTATTCGTCCAAAATCAGGACATTTTTATACCCCATCTGTATTTAGTGCCCCTTTAGAGGGTGACGCCGTCGGAATTTCGTGAAGATGTTCGATGGTGATAAAACTATAATGATTGGGCTACCGTACGGTGAAAAAAAGTACGACAATACGTTAAGCCGTTTTCATACAATACCGGAACGTAACGGACGGACGGACAGACAGATTTGCTATATGAATATCGCGCGTCATTATGCTGAAGCGCGATAAAAACTAGGATGGTGTGGCAACGGCTACTGGCGGTGAAAAGTTTGATTATTACCGCGCGATGCATATGCATAAGCGCGGTATGTCGGCATGCGGTGTCCGTCCGTTTGTCCGTCTGTCTGTCACGTTCGTGAGTTGCGCTAAAACGAATAAAGATATCTTCGAATTTTTTTCGCCATCGGGTAGCCAAGCCATTCTTGTTTTTCCGCACCAAACGGGGTGGTGATATTCTGACGGAAACTCCCCTAACGGGGGCGTCGAATGCAAGGGGGGTATGAAAAAATGACGATTTTCGACTAATATCTCGCTCTATCTGAGAAACGGTTATAGTTAGATGGGTACATTCAGCGAGACAATTTGTAAGCATCGAATTCTCTTTCCATCGATACAACATTTAGCGTGATTGCTCCAGGGGCGTCCCCAGCGGAAACCAAAATGTGGTAAAAATAGCGATTTTTGGACTTACGCATTGACTTAAGCATTGTATAACTCTGAAACTGTTGAAGATAGATAGGTACATGCTGCGAGGGGTTTGGCAAGAACTGAATTGTCTTTTCATTCATGTAACATATTGTGTGATGATCGCAGGGGCGTGTGCAGGGGGAAACAAAAATGTGGGCTGCGGTACGTGAAAACGGCGATTTTTGCCGTGCGATGATATGCATAGCGCGGCTATTGCCGTTACCCGGTGTCCGTCTGTCCGTCTGACACGTTCGTGAGTTGCGCCAAAACGAATAAAGATATCTTCGAAATGTTTTTCACCGTGTGGTAGCCAAGCCATTCTAGTTTTTCCACACCACACGGGGTGGCGCTATTCCAACGGGAACCCCCTAACGGGGGCGTCGAATGCAAGGGGGTATGAAAAATTGACGATTTTCGACCAATATCTCGCTGTATCTCAGAAACGGTTATAGTTAGATGGGCACATTCAGCGAGGCAATTTGTAAGCATCGAATTCTCTTTTCACGCATACAACATTTAGCGTGATTGCCCCAGGGGCGTCCCCAGGGGAAACCAAAATGTGGTAAAAATAGCGATTTTTGGACTTACGCATTGACTAAGCATCGTATAACTCGGAAACTATTGAAGATAGATAGGTGCATGCTGCGAGGGGTTTGGCAAGCATTGAATTATCTTTCCATCCATGGAACATAATGGGTGATAGTCGCAGGGGAAACAAAAATGTGGACTGCGGTAAGTGAAAACGGCGATTTTTTTTCACTTGCGGTTCGAATAACTGGGAAACCGTTGAAGATAGATAGGTACATGCTGCGAAGGGTTTGGCAAGCACTGAATCGGCTTTTCGTTTATGCAATGTTTTGCGTGATTGCCAGGGGCGTCCCAGGGCAAACAAAAAATGAAGGCCGGGGTACGTAAAAATGACGATTATTTTGCAATAATGGTTCGAATAACAGTACTGAGTGATCTACCTGACTTAGCCAAATTTTCAATGGCATGAAGCATCGCGCGGTCTCTCTGTGACAGCTGAGCTTCTCGTTATGTTTCTAGCCGTTTCGATAGAATACCGGCGTGTGTCAGACGGACTGACGGACATCTTGCGACAGCACGTACAGTCCGCGCTAAGCATAGCATCGCGCGGTAAAAATGAAGCCAGTCGCATCTTGAGAATCTAACAAGGTGAGAGATACTAAGAATAGATGTTTTAACGATGGCGATAGACGAAGATTTCTTGGGAGGAGTGGTAGAGCTATGATATACCAACCGCTGAAGACGTTACGACGCTCATGTTTTTTTCCAGCCAACTGCCTCGTCCGCAATACGACTCGCGCTAGGCAGCTGCAGCTGCAAATGCCATCGCTCATCACTACGCCCGTTAGTACTTCACCGGCTTCAGTTTATCAGTCGACCCAAAATAGCTGAACATGCTGAGTTACTGTTGATGATTGAAATGTGGGTCGTTGTCCTTGTTGCTGCTAGATCATGGACTAATTATATAGCACAGCATCAGGAGCACAACGACCGTTGGACGCACTCACGGTACGTATGTGATCATGCTAGCTCGCTCTATATAGGTCTATACTGTGGCTCATATATTTTACTGCATTTTCTACAAACGTTAAGTTATCAATTTCTATAATATTTGGCCCACAGTATACTGAGTTAATTTGCAACAGAGCAGTTATTCATTTACCCGCCTCACCCACGCACTGCTGCTAAACTGCGTTGGGGAAACCAAGTCAACTGCATGATCGGCCTAATAACTTTAGCAACCAACGTTACACTTTACCATTGCACAAAATAAACACGTAGCCTTGCTGTCGCAGAGAGGCCGCGCGATGCTTCGTGTCTGTCAGTAGTTAGTTTCAATAGTACAAAACGTCGAGCGCAATCTTCTGTTATTAGTTACTTCCGCTTCAGATTTTTCGCTGTGTACAATTATTACATTCTGCTCTGTCCTCTTCTCTTCGTCGTGATCGTCCATGCTGCCGTCTGTAATAAACAAGATTCACTGATGCGTGACGGCCGTCTGTGCGGTAAACTGCACGGTGGACCGTCGCAGTTGTTGTTCGCACTCCACCAGTCATCGATCCGGTAGCCAGATATTCGTCGAGAATCGCAATTTTTGCCTACCCCACCTGCATTCGACGCCCCTATAGGGCCCTATAATAGGGGATCCCCGTATGAATATTGCCATGGCGTTTGATATGGAAAAACTACAGTAGAGCGGTGTGGCTATATCCGATGGTAAATTTTTTTTGAATATATGTTTATTCATTTCGACAAAATCCACGAACGTGACAGACAGACAGATAGACGGACGGACAGACACTGCATGACGGCATAGGCCCAGAGTTGTCCGTGGGTCCATTTTCGGTGACCCGAGCCGACCCATCCCATCAATTGAGTGACCCAACCCAACCCAACCCAACCCGATACAACTAACAGCAAAACTGTAGGCAGTTAATGGTCTTCCATTGTAACTGTGGCCGTATTTTGTACCATTTTTGAAATAAAGCGAGCTATTGGTCGAATAACGCCAATGTTTCGTACCCCCTTGTATTTAACTTGCACGGTCCCTTGCAAATTGTATGTTGTGTAATCATCAAAAACTATAGTACTTTATTCGCTATATTCGACTCAATCAATCCAACCCAACGAAAACTGCAAAATCTCGACCCAACCCAACCCGCGGTTCGACCCAACCCATGGACAACTCTGCTACTACATGCATATTAGTACGTTCTGAGTAAAACTTTCTTGTAATAGGCCTAAAATTACAATCGATTTCAACTGTGTTGTTGGAGCTAAAGTTGATTCCGGTCTTAAATAGTGAAATATGTGTGTGTTAGGTAGTGAAGAGACAGTTCGATGCGATGGATTCATCAACGGTTGGAATACAGAGAACAACAGACTTTGGTGATGAGTTGTTATCGATTGCAGTTGCAGCAACCAACATCAGCAACAGCGACGTCGAACTGACGTCACTCAAGATACGCATCATCGGCTTCGACATCTATTTCTACTCGTTGACGCTGTTTATCATTCCAGTCGGCGTCGCGTGCAACGTCTTCTCCGTTTGCGTGTTCGTCACTTCGCCGACGTTCCGCTCCAACTCGACCGCTCAGTTCCTCATCGCTCTCGCAATTACCGACTGTCTAGTCTTAGTCGGCGACGCCTTACGATGCTTGTCGACGCGCAGTCCACACTACGAATACTATACCGGACTCACGTTCTTCGATTACAGCAACTTTGCCTGCAAATTCATCAACTACTGGAGGCACAGGTCTTTATAAATTCGTCCATTTGTTTATCCATTGAAACAAGCAAGAAAGAGTCAAGTTAAATTTAAACTAGAAGTTGTCGTCGTCGCTAGCGCTCTCGACGACATGTAGGCTGAAGCCGTCTTGCAGTTGTTAGCCGTAGTCTGCCTCGGAGAAAGACATTTGTCGAAAATCAGTATGGTGGCCGTCCTGATGTTGTGTCGTATAATAAAATAATTTTTGTACCCAATGCGGGTACTTTACCATATCTAACGGTACTTTTAAATTCAACTTTCTAGCTGTAGTAGTTTCCGAGATAGGGGGGTCGCAATTTTTTTACATTAGGGGCCCTGTGCCCCCTGGACGCCACCTAGCGGAAAAATTTTTGTACCCGAAGCGAGTACTTTACCACATGTAATTGCGTTTTTAATTGTGTTTTTAATTTCAACTTTCTAGCTCCAATATAGTTTCCGATAATAGAGGGATCCCAAATATACGCTAAAATGAACTACTTGTCAGATTTTGGTATTTGTAATAACAGTCTTTGTTTCTTGACAATAAAAATTACAACTTGCTGTTGATTATTCCGTCCAAAATTGAAAATATGGCGTAGAATATTTGTATAGCCATAACTTTGGAGACAACGAAAATAATTTCTTTTAAATTTCAGAATTGTAGCAGGATCTCTCCCATATGAATCAAGAAATTTGGGCAGGGGCGACGCCATGGGGGGGGGGGCACTCGGGGGCCTTGCCCCCTCTTTACTGGAACCTGGTGCCCCCCAAATGAAAACGGAACTGCAGTGGAAAAATTGGCTGACTCGACCGGCCGGGCCAGTCTGTTAGCAGTTACAGTTGTGATTGTGAACTGTAATGGCACTGTCGTTGTTGTCCCTTTTGTGCAGTGTCAATGAACATTACAGACTATTGATCATCCATCGTCTACGGTCTAGGGTCTACACTCTGCAAATCAACAACTCTAAAAAGTCTAATTTATTTGCTTAGGGGAAAGGGAAGGGGGAAGAGGGGAGGGGAAGGGAAAAAAGGGGAGGGGACAGAAATGGGAAAGAGGGGCATAGGAGGGGAGGGGGAGGGAAGGGAGTGTGCCCCTCCGATTATTACCGGTGCCCCACTGTCTAATTCCTGGCGTCGCCCCTGAATTTGGGTATAAAAATCTCACACGGTTGTCGAGAAATTGCATTTTGTTCGGTGGGGTATTTTAATTTGAGCCACCCTGTATGTTTTGATAGTGTACACATTGTGCTTTGTTCTATAGATAAATGGGTGGCATACATCTCACGTGGAGTCCTAGCTTAGTGGTTTCTGTGTGGTGGCCATGTTATATATTTTATATTTTGTTATATATTTCAGTATTTCTAGCGACTTGACACTGGTGACGCCTTTGTGCTTGTTTACTGTCGTAGTTGCACGCTGGCTTGTCTGTTTTTTGCTTGCTTCTTTTATTCGTTTTTATATGTCACTCAGCCAGAAATGTCATATGTCATAAAATGTCATATGTCATGTCATATGTCGCATCTCATAAAAATGTACTATTATGGCGCGAGCTTTGATGGGCTAATGTCTTTCTGGCTGTCTGCTTCTTTATGCTAACAAACTTCTCTCTCTCCATCTGCCTTCCTCTCTTGGGATTTTTACTGTGGCATTTTTGATAAACATCGCTGGCAACACTGATAGCAACAACGTGCGCGAATGGTTGACCAAATATAGTAAATATTCGGTTGGACGTATAGGCAATATCACTCATAAAATAAACAAGAAGCTCAGCTGTCGCAAAAAGACCGCTCGATGTGGCCGTGTCGCTAAAATTTTGCTGTGACACAGAGTCACTAGAGTCATTGGAAGTGACACCATTCGCATAGTTCCTATTCGTTTTCCGTTTTAACTATGGTCATAAGCCTATCATATATCGTTTCAGAGATAAAGCGAGATCTCGGTCGAAAATCGCAATCTTTTCATACCCCTTATACATAACAATCCGCTAGGAAAACGGACAATGAAACGGTTGCGACTATTTTCGCGCTGCTTTTATCATGTCCGCGCCAGACCATGGCCTACCAATGATGTAAATAGATTTCTGTCTGCAAAAAGTCTTCTGTTTATTCACAGCGCTCGCCCGTTACAGACGGAAAAGTGATTTCAGTAGCGGATTTCATAACGGTGGAATGGATATATCAATCTGTGTTAGGCCTATCGGATGCACAGCGTTTGGTCGCAATGGTCGCTGGGCCAATTCTGTGACAATGAACTACCGCACTGGCACTGCACATTATGCACGTCGCTCGAACCATGCAAGCCATAATATCTCGCTAGTCGCTACCGTCACTGCACATCACAGCAAGAACACTGTCGTATAGAACAGTTATCTGCGTAGTTGGTCCATTCGTATACGTAACGACTCTGAATATGCGTATCGTATATACGCGTTAATAATTCTGTGAATGTACGCCAAATGGAACAGTCACCATACAGTGTCCCAAAAAAGTAGTACACCAAACTCATGGCGATAACTTTGTCAATTCTTAACGGATTTTCAAAATCCTTTCACTGCTGGAAAGCCAGGTAAATTTCCAACAAAACCGTTTAATACTTCCCACCATACCTCAGTATGTTGCCGCACTACCTTGCGAAAGTTAGACGTTCGAGTTTTGGCATATCTGGAAGAAAATGCAGACGAAAACGTAACTTTGATTTTTGAACACACACCCAATTTTAATACACTTAAATACTTGCTTACTTGTTTTAATTTCCGGTTCCTGTTGAATATTTTATGTAAATAGTACACGATTTTATCTAAACAAGTGTTGCGAACTGATGCAACGTTTTCTGCATGTTTGGCATGGCATTGACCAGACCATCATTGACAATGCAATTGACGAGTGGCATGGACGTCTTCGCGCATGTATGCGAGCAAAAGGCGGACACTTCGAGCAACTAGTGTGACAATATTCAGCCGTGTGACAAGAGGTGTTTCTGTTTTTGTCGAATCTGACACGATTTTTATATTGTTTTTTTTGGAAATTACCACAATTTCATACTTCTAACTTTCGCAAAGTAGTGCGGCAGCATACTGAAGGTATGGTGGGAAGTTTTATATGGGTTTTGTTATAAATTTACTTGGCTTTCCAGCAGTGAAAGAATTTCGAAAATCCGTTAAGAATTGACGAAGTTATCGCCATGAGTTTGGTGTAGACCTACTACTTTTTTGGGACACAGTGTAGTTATCTGACTCTTCCTGAACATTTAGGCTACAGTTGAAAGTAGAACGTCCGAGACAGCTTCTTCACAGTGTTTAGTGTTAGAAAAAAGAGAAAAAATAGTACTGTGACATGATGCAGAAAGTTTGATTAAGGCATTTAGGCATAATATACGGGAGTGCTACGAACGGACAAAGAAATTACCATATTTTTGCGATGTGAAATATCTTTAGCCTAACGGCTAACCGCGTTAAGGGGTGTTTATAGCGACACAACTCAACTCCACTCGACGTCGAGTTGAGTTGTGTCGCTATAAACACCCCTTTACTCGTTGCGTTTATTACCTGCCACGCTAAGAAGTGGGCGTGGCAGGTAATATTTTGATGTTGGGAACGGTTCACGGTATCTGCACGGTATCCACAGTGTGACGGTATCGTTCCGGTATTTGTCTGTCGCTGTCTGCAAATTTTAAACTCCTTTAATATTTCTGGAATGGACGAAGCTATACTGTTTAAATTTGGCAAGTGGATCGACGGCAAGTCCCACTGTAGGGGTGAAAAACTTCTCATAAAATGGGCG
>Ga0209149_1001098_pt1 | contig 13005 bp, 8 predicted proteins | sample WorMetTyACAVOLI2_FD_187423 | JGI IMG/M metagenome (GOLD analysis project Ga0209149, IMG submission 187423) | Marine gutless worms symbiont microbial communities from Max Planck institute for Marine Microbiology, Germany - Olavius algarvensis... ... | reverse complement strand
AGTTGTACCATTGAATTCCTGGGGTAGGGTTTCCTATTAGTGTTCCATAGTAACTATAGGCCTAGGATGCACCGTTTGGCCACAGTGCACGAGCGTGACAACCAACCAACCAACGACCAACAACATCACGACACAGCCTATCTCAATAAGCGCCTCTTTTACTAACGTAAAGTGAGGCGCTTAAAAACTGACTGTCAGCCAGCTTTATTTGTGACTCAGAGGCAGGATGAGATGGTACATTGGCTGGCCGTTGCCAGAGTCTTATTTCATCCCGTGTCGTGTCTTGTCGTTGGGCGATGGTAGCCGGATGTCGGGTGACATCTCGCCTCGTTATGACCTGTTGCATTGCACAGGCTTTATGAGCTATGATGTTTGCAACTAATATGCATGTAATGGTGTAATTAATTGTTGTTGAGGTTGTCTGGATTGTTACTCAACGCCGTTGTTGGTCGATTCGTCGGTAGGGTGCTTGTTGCCATCTGCTAGTCAGTATGTACGTCTGTGTGTTGAAACTCTACACACAAAATAACCTAAGACATTTCCACCAGATCTGATAAATAGTTACTACTTTACAACCTACATCTCCATTTATTTGAAGGTCAAGGCCGTTGCATCAAGGTCATCAACTTTATGCTCTATAAGCTTTATTATTGAAGCTGGGCTTACCATACTTTAGCAGCAGTGTAATAGACGTTAAACTGAGTAAGTGGCGTAAACTAAGCCATGTCTACCCAGTGGATGTGTAATTACTTTGACAATGACTTGACGCTGAAGATTGATTGGGCATGAAATTTCAAACAACATCCATCGGCATGGGCAAGCATCTCTGTAGAATGTCGTCCAGTTAATGTTTGATTGTGTTCATGGATTGGCAGCGGACACATCGCCGAGAGAACAAATCTGCGCTATTTCCTCTTCGTCGGAATGTGTTTTAGTGGACTGTTTACGGCACTGTTTGGTCTCGGCCGATATTGGAACATTCACTCGCTCTCATTTTTCATTGGCGTTCAGGTATGACTCCCGTCCGTGTCAGTTGCTTTCAGAAATAGGACAAATTGTCGTTCGTTTTATAATTAGTTAGAATTATGATCAATTAGAAAAATGTTTAATTAGTTAGAATATTACTTAGATTTTTTTCACAGCTAATAACAGAATTAGAATTAGCTAATATCTACTCAGCTACAATTAGTTACCTATGAAGTTATTTGTTTCACTGACTATATCGTCAGCGGTAAAGGTAAATAAGTGGATTCATATAGCACCTTTTTGTAGCATCTCAACATATTTTAACCTACAGATTACACCATACATGCCTCTACCACAAACTACATACATGTTCACTAGATAGCGCCACCAGACGGTGAGTCAGAAAAACTGGACCTTTTTTCATCTGAGCATAACTTTGGCAAATGCTGTCCGATTTTAATAATTCTTGCACTGTTGTAGACAGAAATAAACTGCGACTAAGTGCACCCTAAAATCTACCACCACACTCCAAAGAGAAGAATCTATTGGCGAACATTGCTGGCATGATTTTGTAATCAAAAATGCAACTGTGAAATGAGTCCCACTGAATGTAACAGATATGGACAAAATCAACATTGTCAGTTCACAAGCTGTACTCAAAGTGCCCTCGTTTAGCATGGACACACGCTCGAAGTCTTCTTCGCCACTGGTAGCCTCGTCAAAAATCGACTGTTCAAGACCGCACCAGACATTGATGAGCGGCCGTTTTAATCCAAACTATGGATTTGTCTCTGATACACACGATGCAGCAAGACAGTGCACTTTGCTGCAACGTTTTCACGAAACTCTTTTGTTAGTTTTTTTTTGGCGCCATACTCTCGGTACCATTTTGAATCATGAAAGTATCAGAATCTTATCTTCATTTTTAAACCTCATAATTTCATGTATACTAAATTAACAGACACTGTAAACAGGTAAACACTGAACGACGTCAGTATGACGTCGTTGTTACGTCGTGAGGCAGCACTGAAGAAGACAGTAAGAGATATCACCAGAATTTCCTGCTTTGTAACAACAATGACATTACTGCATGCATTGCAGATTTATTCAACAGTTTCTGTGAAGAAGTGTATGCGGTTACATTTTTTAAGGTAATGCAGCAACAAACTATTGGCAAACATATTCAATTACGTGTTTGTGTGCAGATAATTTGTGTCTGCAACACTGAAAGAATTATTAAAATCGGACAGTGTTTGTGAAAGTTATACTCCAATGAAGGGTCCAGTTTTTCTGACTCACAGTATAGAATGGTAGACCCTTGTAGTAGACTGGTCAAATACCGTCTCGATTACTATTTAAAATGTAATTAATAGTCATAACACTTACAATTGGGAGTATTTTGTAATCAATGAGAATTAAGATCTAGTGCTTTCCTAGTAAATTTGTCACTGATAATGATCAGAACTGATCAGCTGACTAAGGATCTGTTTTTGCTGCATTTTTGTGACATCATAATAATGACGTTACGTGATATGATCGCTCACTGCTGACTAAACTGAGCCTACCATTCCTTCTTTCCCTTTCCTTTTTTACTTATTTTAGAAGTTATTGTTCTTATGTGTATAGCTGAGTTCGTGTGCATTTAAAATAGTTTTCGGGGTTTTGCACCGTGTTCAGATTATCGGCGGACTAGTGCAGTCCAGCGGGTGGCCAGCTGTTGTCACCTGTGTGGCCAACTGGTTTGGAAAAGGAAGGTTTGCATACTGTTAATCGAAGCTTAAATTTTAATTGCTTCATTGTTTATTTGTTTTTGTATAAATTTTTACTATGTCAGGAAATTGTTTTGGCGATTTATCACACTTTTCATATTTTGGAAGACTTCATAGTATAAACTAGAAAGTTCATACTATAAAGTATACTGTAGTGTACAGGGTGAGCCAAAAAAAACCAGACTGTTTTTGAGATCGCATAACTTTGCAACGACTAATGATAGAAAGGCGTGTATATGTATTAGATATTGTCCTTGTTTTATAGTATTTCGAATGAAAATTGAGCAAAACTCTTGCATCATTGTCAAATTTAGTGCAATTTTGACAATTTATGCAAATTAGGCAAAGAATATTTAACTGTACTGACATGCAACTTATGTATTTCATTCGAGACAATATTCTGAAACTTTTGACGTATTACATGCCTTTCTATCATTAGTCGTTGCAAAGTTATGTGACCTCAAAAACAGTCCAGTTTTTTGGCCCACCCTGTATATGACACTGTGTTGGACTTCCTAGTGTGCACTGTATTCTGGTCTGGTAGTTTGGCTTAGTGGTAATGCATTGGTTGTGATCAGGGAAGTTGTGCCACGTCCCTTTGGTATGTGGACGGGTAACCATCTTAGAGCATGTGAACCATCTCGGTGCAGAACTAGCCATCCATGTCTACTCAGCCTGGCCATCCCATCTGGGAAATAAACAGGCACGTCACGCAAGGTATGATCAGTTGTGATGCTGTTCATATTTGAAAAAATAATGTCAATATTCCGTGTATGTTGGTACTGTGGGTTGGTAGGCGTGGTCTGGTGATGGGTCTGTGGAATTCCCATACATCAGTCGGCAACATCGTCGGTTCTCTCATTGCCGGAGCATTTGTTGAACGTGATTGGGCGCTATCATTCATCGTACCCGGTCTCATCATTATGTTCATGTCCCTGCCGGTTCTGTTTTTCCTTGTACCACGTAAGTTATTTCTCTGGACATTTCTAATTCATAGTTGTTGTTGCGTAGTGGTGTCGTGATCAACCCTTTAATACCCACATTAAACCGCGGAACAACGGGCCATTATACAGCAATACGGTGATTGGTACACTGGCTGTTGACGGGTGGGCTGTTACATTTGGTACAGCAAGGAGGGGCCTGGGCGGGCTGGGGCCCCACCCAGTCTCCTCTTCGTTATACCAAATGTAACACCCCACCCATCAATGGCCAGTGTACCAACTTCATCTTATTTGATGTGGCACTATAGTTTCCTCTGGACTGTAAAGGGTTAAGGCATCAAACTTGCAGTCAAGTAATCACAGGTCCATCTCCAGGCCATTTCGTACTCACGTAGCAGGTTTATAGACATTTGTTTGTTGATGTGTGTATTATCTCCTTAATGATAATGGGGGATATTAAGTTTGCTGTTTGTCTATCTGTCTGTCTGTTTGTCTGTCTGTCTGTCTGTGTGTCTATTAGTTAAATTCATCAAACACAACCAAAATTATTACCTAAGACTTCACGCTTCGACCTCTATCATATGTCTTCATCAGAAGAAGCTGGTACTCAGTTCTTTCGGTTCTTGACACGACGGGAAGACGCCGTGTCAAGAAAGCGATCGTATGCGTGGCTCAGTTGGAAGCTGCCCTCATCACGGTTCATGGCCTGTTTTTTTTTGTAATAATTTTGGTTATGTTTGGTGAATTTAACTAATAGTTAACTTCCAACGAGATGAATCTATTCACCAAAATGTCTGTCTGTTTGGGTTTTATCTCCACTGAAACTGCTGAGCGGATTTGGCTGAAATTTTGCGCATTTTGGTGGCAATCGTAGCCGGGGTCCCGCCAGGGGAGGCGAAAGTGTACTGTGGGCAAAATATTGTGTCGGTGTCACACTGACAGACCTTGCTGTTATTGAGGTATTGTTTGCCTTTCATCGTTGAAGTGTGTAGTTGGTTTCATCAGTTGTGTACATATACTTGTACAAACAAAACGCGTTGCGTTGTCTATGTAGATCCAGATGACGTTGGTATCCATTCACCAAATGTCGATGAGGTTTGTGACGTTTTTGCAGTTTCTTGTAGTGTTTGTTTATTTTATTCTGTCGTTTTTTGTGCCTTATTTTTTGTTTTGTCAGTGTGATAGACCAGGGAACAGCACTGTTACAATAGCGGATGGACTTTGACCTGGACAACCCTCCTTTGATTTCCACTGAGACCTACAGTGTGTCACCAAAAAACCGGATCCCTGGTACTTAGTCAGTTGACTCCAACATAGCTGGTTCAGTATCAACAATTTATGATGCACAGAATCGACATTTTAATCTTCAATTTCTAACGCTCGCCTTCTTGCTAAATGTTTAAAACAGAGAACCAGCTTAGTTTTCCCGTGGGAGCCAGAACAGTGACCAGTGCACAATAACTGAATCGATGGTTTACACAGCTTAAAAAAATGCAATTTAGCATTATCCATACATAATTTGGTTATTTCACTTCAGGGGACATTAACAGTAAATACAATGTCATAAGTCACAGAAAACGTAACTTTTAAGACAGGAAAAAAAGTCATCTTATACACTTATATGCATCTCTTCAATAATGTTCCGTTAACGCATGCTGTCACTGCTATTCATAATTCTGTTATCCTGTTTCATTGTATTTTGCAAGAAAGTATGTGAAGATCAAATCACTTAGTATTTTTGCCAAAAATTATTGCTAACTAATTAGATTTGTTGTAGCCGTTTTGAAAGTAACACGGGTCCGGTTTTTTTGAGACACAGTGTATATTAGTTACCGCATTGGAGGGGTCATGAAAGACATCCGGTCAGAATTGTGCGAGTGCTTCAGTAAAGTACACGTTGCTGTTGGAGTCGTCGAAGTTGTTAAATGAGGGAGTTAACAATGGCAGAAGTTGTTTTCTTTTGTCTGATAGACAAAGCATACTGTGAGGATTACATGCAGTTCTGTATTTAACGTTGTTTTTAGTTTTCCTAAAGTGGTTTTGTTACAGTAATGATATCGTCATAGATAACGAAATTCTTGGAGATACTGTTTACCACCCATTTAGCGAGAGTGTAGTGAAGGTGGTATCATTTTCAGTAGTGTTTCTTTGTGGGTGTGTGGGTGTGTTTGCTTGTCAATGCAATAATTCTTGAACCACTTGAGATATCATGAAATTTTTATGGGAGCTTGATATGGTCAAAAGTTTGGATGAATTCAAAAATGATTAAGTTAAATTCATCAAAACAACCAAAATATTGCCTAAAACTGGACGTTTCGACCTCTATCAGAAGCCTTCATCGGAAGAAGATGGTACTCAGTTCTTCTGGTTCTTGACACGACAGGAAGACGCCATGTCAAGAAAGCGGTCGTATATGTGGCTCAGTTGGCAGCTGCCCTCATCACGGTTCATGGCCTGTTATCCTTCCTTTCGGATGTGTATGGCCTCTTTGATCCGTCTGGTAACACAGTGTAGAATGTTGCAGACATTAAATCGCCACCATGACACACCACGGTGGCAGATCCTGGATTGTCTAAACATGGTGTAGTTTACTTACTGACGTGCTAAATGTGTGACTTGCGTTTGTCAGTCCAACGGGCTCAAAGACGGTGCATTTGCGCGCAAGGCACATCGGTTCAGTGAAGTTAAACCGTTGATAGCGGAAGAAACGACGGAAACTACACAGCCGCATGCTGTCAGCTTCATGCAAGCTTTGCGAATTCCTGTAAGCCATTACTGGTCGATTTTTTCATCATTTCAGTTTGTGATGCTCCTGCTCGTTGTTAGACTTTTCAGAAAGTTAAGAGATTGCTGTCCAATGTAACTAGTTGATTACACGTTTTGCGATATAAATTACCTTACTTTAAAATTACTTTCCATTGTACTGACATTACTTAGCAGCTATTTAATATAATTTTAATGAATGAATGAATGAATGAATACCCGTTTTCTGTCTATAATTTTTTTATATTGAGATTACTGATAGTAGTAAGTCTTCTTGTGTGTCTTTTTGCGTGCTTATACGTATGTGGATCAGGCTAAAAGACGCAAAGGCATGTGGTCAATTAAATCGTGGGCGGTGATGACAAAAGGCTGTGATGTTGTGATGTATGCATCATGCAGCGAATATGCATGCAGTGCATCAGCATGAGAACAGTACCATGTTGTACACGTGTCAGACCGTGTAACTTGACACCTCCTGATAAAATTGGGCGCCTGCAGTGTGCTGGCTTCATCAACAGCAGCCTATTTACCGGTAATGAGGTCGTAGTTCAGTCAAAGCAGGCGCTGGTTTATAAGCTGTCAGTTGCGTCAACTACGATGGCAGTAGCAATCTATAATTTATTTTCTCGGCTTGTATGCTGGTTTCGATTTTTGACGGAATTTTTGCTGTGGTAACACGGCGTCGACTTATACGCAGATAGGTTTATGTGTGAACATATACAGCAAGTCTCAATTGACATGTGTCTTAGGGAGTTGTTGAATTTTCACTCTGTCTCTTCTTCGCAAAGCTGGTGAGCTACACTTTTCTCTTCTGGCTCCCAAGCTACATTGAAAACACAGGTATTGCTTATCAAAATGTCTCTTTTTCTTAACAACTCTTTCGTCTGTCGCAAAGAGGTCACGCGATGCTTCATGTCTGTCATTAATTAGCTTATTAGTACAAAACGTCGAATAGAGTTATTTATTGTTAGTTACGTAGGCCACATATTTGTCACTGCATGCAATTAAATGTACTATTCTGTTGCCTTTGGCATAAGGTTAAGACTTCTTGTCATAAACATTTCGTCGCCATCTCCTGCAATCAACAAACTCCGCTGCTTACTACCAGCGATAACTGTCACAACTTGCAGGACCGTGGTCCAGAGGCGTCGTGTTGATAACACCTGGCCGGTCGCAGCATTAACAGCATGCAGTGAAGCCAGATATAGGCTCAGAATCGTGATTACTGCCTACCCTACCTGGATTCGATGCCCCCATTAGGGGGGGTTCCCGTCGGAATATTGCCATGCCGTTTGGTACGGAAAAAAATAGAATGGTGTGGCTACCCGACGTTTCAAAATTTTGAAGATACATTTATTCATTTTGCCAGAATGTACGAACATGACAGACAGACACACAGACAGACAGACATCGCATGAGCATCTGGGCAAAGTTATAATAATAATAATAATAATAATGGAATTTATATAGCGTCATGATGTGAATATACAGAGGCGCTGATGCTTTAGAAAAAGCTTCACATTACTGACTTATGTATGTGCAAGCTGTCAACTGAGCGAGATATTGTACAGTTTTTACTGTAAGAATTACGATATTAATTTGTTCATCTGTCATTTGTCATTAAAAATTTATCTTGTTAGTGGTGAGTACCTTGTTGATTCGGCCAGGCCAAGATATCAGCAAAAGGCCGCAGTCTGTCTGTCTTCAGCTGAATTATTGCGAAAATGGACTGAATTGCATATCTGACGTAACTTTACCAATAACGATCTTTAGTCATTCAGAAGAATTTTGCCACAAAGTCGTATTTCTGAGTGACGTATAGCTGCAGTTTTGATTGTTGTTGGAGGGACAGTTAGCAAAAATTCTGTGATTATGTTACGTACTTACTCTGTGTTGACTGCATACAGCACACTTCAGTCCTGGTATCTCCGCTGATCTGTCTACAATCTTTGATGTTGGAGGCATTGTAGGTATGTTAACGACTCTTTTGACACGTTTAGTTTTGAACAGTTTTGCGGGAAAGTAGTTCTTAAGTGATAGATGGCACATGTTAGTAGTGTGACCGTAAGATTACGAACACGTATTCGATGCCAAGTGTAGTAGTGGATGCAGTGCTGTAGTGGTAGAGTATGGCTGCGTTGTTTTATTCACCGGTTGATTTCACCGATGCATCAGACATGCATCACTCTAATGCATGTCTGATGCATCGGTGAAATCAACCGGTGAATAAAACAACGCAGCCTATCGGACTCGTAACTGACAGGTTGCGGGTTCGACTCACACCCGGTCCACTGCAAGCAATCTTGAGCAAGTTGCTAACTGTGTGCTCAGGCCAACTCAGCCCTCCTATTCTCAGTGGGACGGGAAATGAGTAGTAGCTACGGCTACGGGGTGGAGGCCTAGTGTGGCTGATTGGGCGATGGTGTGTCTAGCTGCACCGTGGGTCCAATTGTCCATTAGTGCGGGCAATGGATGGCCACATAGTGCGCTGTGGCACCATTGGCTCATGCCAATCAGCTGCCATTTCCGAGATTGTAAAGCGCTGCTGGTCACGAGTCTGACTCATGTAAGTGGTGCTATATCCAGACCTTTACCTTTGAAGAAGAGCTGTGTATTTCTCTCCAGTGTTACAGCGCTGTTGTTAGGCAGTTGACAAGATGTTGAGCCTGTAGAAATATTGCTTCTTGGCTGCAGGTGTCCGGCGAGTTTCTTTGAGAGAGTTCTCTGTCCAAGAAGTAACTCTAGAAAAGACACTTCCTCATACTCTCAAAGTCTGTAATGGTTTATGACGCACAACACAGCATAGGCCTAGCTATGACATAGGCCTACTATACATGGAGGCCTATAGCACTTCTCAGCACATTAGAGGTTTCACGACAATGTGCTTTATAAATCGACTTTTTACTTACTTACTTACTTACTTACTATATATATAAATATATGGAGGCGGTGCTGTCCATCTCTCCTTCTGAAAGAAACTGGAATCACGTCGAGACAAATGAACGTAGGCTACTTCATTTTCATCTAGAGTAGCACAGTCTGTATAGCTAAGTCGACTTGAGTCATCCAGGTCTGACTCGAGCAGTTTGCTGCAGATTTGCAGGGACCTCGTTGTAACTTGTATAACCTTGTCGTTGTCTTGTGAGGTCTATCTGTTGTATCAGAAGTCACCATTTTACTGGAGTCCATCACTTTAATTTCACTGACACGGTGTCTCCCTGTGGTACATTTTTGGTACATTTTTGGCTCCCCTGGCGGGACCCTTGGGGCGATCGCCACCAAAATGCGAAACATAGTGTCCAGGACAGATCCCTGTGCAAAATTTCAGTCAAGTTTATTTAGCAATTTCATCCCAAACAAACAGACAGACACACGGACAGACAGGGCCACTGTACGCAGAGTGGTGATATTGTCTTTGTGAACTAAATCATCTGTTGAGGAAACTGTCGTTGGTATGAGGCATTAGGCATTATTATGCAGCGCATTGGGCCCAATCGGCAGCCTCAGCGCTAGACAGTTTAACAGCTGTCTGCCCCGCATAGAAGAAGAAGAGGCATTGTTTTGTGTAGTGTGCTACGTTGCGAAGGTGAGGTTTTCACTCAGACAACCTGTAGTGTTTGCAGGTAACACACAGGTGTCGTGTCGGACTGTTGTACTTCAGTCTGTGTGTACACTGTGAAAGAGCATTGTGCTGTAGGAGGAGTTTTCGCCGGTGTTGTGTCCGACTATCTCGGAGGTCGTGCCTTAACTTGTATGGTGATGCTTCTGTTCGCAGCACCATCGGTAAGTTGTTGCATGTCTAATGATGTATCCCATCGTGATGATGGACAATGGACAGTTTCTTCGGTAACTTTCTTCTGGTATAACCGAGAAAACTTAGGCGACTACGAATGTTGCATGAGTTTGTGGCTTTTCGAGCACCTCCGATTCAGTCTGTGTGATGATGACTGAAAGCTGTACAACTTTGTCTGATGATGGTGATGATGGTGATGATGGTGATCAAAGTAGTCAAAAAATTATAGATTACTCCGTGTTAATCTACCATTGTCAGCAACTGTTATACCCCTTAAAAAAGCATGACATTTTTGGACATGATGAACGGCATCCTGCTTGTGGAAGCTTCTTCAGCAAGCCTGAAAGTCTCTTCTGTACGGTACGAGATCTATAGGGGCTTTGCCTCCAGAAAACATAAATGGAAAATAACAGTTGTAGTAGTAACTGTATTGTTTTAATATTTACACTTTCAGATTTTTGTCTTTATTGCGTTTCTGTAGAATTTTTTCTGTACTGCATGTACTGTGTATATTTGTATGCATTATCTGCATTCAACTGCTCTTTGTTAAGTGCAATTAAATTTGTCTTCTGTGCTGTACAGATGTTTCTATATGACGCTTTCGGCAGTAGAAATCTTGCCGTCAGTATTGGTGAGTGACTGTCATTTGTGCCTGTCATAATGCTTTTGAATAGTAGTGTCTGCGATCGATCGACAGGCTGTCATTGGCGAAGATAGCTTAAACTATGAAATGAGACAGAACTGAAGTCGAACTGGATTACGAAAACAAGACGACTGTTGGTGTGTTACTAATAATTCTATCCATCTAACATTACAAATGACCGTCAGTTGTGCAGATTAACATGACTGCAGGTGGCTGATCGTCGAGGTCATTATTCTAGGAATGCATGGATGTCCTGTCTCCTATGTAAAAATCCGGGGAAAAAACTGGATCTGGTTAGATTTTGGGTGCAGGATATTCAAGTCTGGGACTCCGGGTAACTGATTTAAAATCAACCAGATTCAGAATTTACTAAAGGAACATCTGCTAACTTATGGTAGTGTTATATAGGTAGCTGCTTGTTCCTTGACTGGTTGTGAAGTGTGTCAACGTGTCTGCAATGTGCAACTCAACTGTTATGTATAGGTTATACTGGGGGTCTGGAGTGGTATACACGAGTGTAACGACTATGGTACATGACCATCGTGCTAGCGCCAATGCCTATGAACAGCGCGATAAACTGCTCGCACTTGGTCGCGCTTCAGTGGAGTGGGTTATGGGACGTTATTTCACTCCAGACACTGTGTTGAGAGATAGGAGACGAAACTAGGTCATGAAATAAATAGGTCTATTGCAACATGCTGTTTGTTTTTCATTCTCTTGTCTTCATTTCTGTCTAGCTTATTTAGTTTCTTTACTGTATGTTATTTCATCTGTTATAGATTGCAGTGAATGCAGGCAGCTGACATAGGTGACCCTTGCCTTTCTGGCTGCCTATCACAAATTTTCCTTCTGATTGTGATTGTGATTAATAAGTGACCTGCAAAGTCTTTTGTTGCCAAAAATGTTAAATTTTTCTACTCGGCTTTGGGAGGTAGAAGATTAGGCTGGTTTTCCAGCCGTTCAAATAACAGGTATATGAAGCGAATTATGACCAAGTGCGAGCAGTTTATCGCGCTGTTCATAGACCCATGTTGGCACTAGCGCCTGTGAGGACTGTTTACTGACTTGAATAATTCAAAGCGTTAATACGGGCACCATGCCACCGTGTGTCACTCAGTTATTCTCATTAATTTACCAGTTTATCACATCAAATTATCGTCAATTTACTACTAGTAGTAATTTATTGTCACTTTTAATTGCATACTTATTTTTCATGCAACTGTTGTTTTATTAAACATTTTGCATTTTGGCTTGGATGATTCAGAAACCAACGTAGATTTAGCATGCTTATTAAAGATGTAAATACAGAGTAAGTTAATTTCTGGTAAGTTTAGCCCACTTTGTTATTGCAAGTTATACTGATACACCAACCGTTGCAGCATTTTCAATTTTAGTGCATAACTGTATGTTTTAAATATCTATTGCATCGCTTAGCTCATTTTGTGTACCTTTCTGGTGAATAAACACGATAAAGTGGCAAAAATTGTCATCGACAGCAGCCAGTTTTTGTCAGTTTGTCAGTAATTTGTCAAAAACAAAATCTTCTACAGTCTATAAATAGTCTTCAGTATCCATTAACCAGTTATAGTTAACGACACACATACGAGAAGAAGAAGAAGTATCCATTTACTGTTACTGCTATTGATGCTGATGGTGCTGACTGCTAACCTAACTTAGTTAGTCAATGATTTTGTTGATCACTTGTTGTTATGTATCTTCCAGTGCTGCTGGCTGTGTGTGGCGCACTTGTCAACGGTCCGTACTGCCTGATAACGACAGCAGTCTCTGCCGATCTCGGCACTCACCGTAGCCTGCAGGGAAACAAGATGGCACTAGCAACTGTCACTGCGATCATAGATGGAACTGGCTCCGTGGGTCAGTTTTGCACAAATGTGAAGTTTTTTTGGACAAACATTTATGTATTTCTTTTGCCAAATTCACTAACTCAGATGTAACTACAATGTTTATTGTAGGATGAAAGCCATTATTGTATTGACTTTTTGTGCCGAAAAATCAATCTTTCCGGAATAAGTCCGGCAAACCGCAGTTGATCCGGACCAAATTTGGTATACGTGGACATGTCAAGGGGTGACAACGTTCACAGAATTTTGGGCGCGATCAGCCCATTTT
>Ga0209149_1001097_pt1 | contig 13008 bp, 7 predicted proteins | sample WorMetTyACAVOLI2_FD_187423 | JGI IMG/M metagenome (GOLD analysis project Ga0209149, IMG submission 187423) | Marine gutless worms symbiont microbial communities from Max Planck institute for Marine Microbiology, Germany - Olavius algarvensis... ... | reverse complement strand
AAAAGGAGTGATTTTAGTAGTACTTATATCAAAAAAAGTCAAGTAGTATTTTATCTTATCATGCTGATATAATGAGAATTTTTACGTTTATGCGTCCACTCTATACTCAGAATAACAAAAATAGAAGTAAACGTAGTTTTCATAATATCTCCTAATTTATTGGCTGGAATGCAAGGAGGCTATAAGGCTGGAAGGCTTTTTTTTGTTCCTAGCATCCAAGCTTTCCGGCCTCCAAGCGTTTTTGTAAAGGCTGGAAAGCTGGGAGGCGATAAGGCCGGAAAGCTATTCTTTGTTTCAAGCATCCAAGCTTCCCAGCCTCCAAGCCTCCTGGCTTTCAAGCTTCCCGGCGTCCAAGCTTCCCAGCCTCCAAGCCTCCTGGCTTTCAAGCTTCCCGGCATCCAAGCTTCCCAGCCTCCAAGCCTCCTATCCTCCAAGCATTTTCTGTTTTCTGTCATTTACCATCTTTATGCCCGGCCGCCAATCCTTTTTTGACCGTATTTATCCGCCACCAGCTTTCGCATATCCCGGCTGCGGTGGCAGGCTACCCGGTGCCCGGGGTTCACCGGTTCGAGCAAAGGCTCCTCGTTCAAACAGCGGTCCACCGCAAAAGGGCAGCGCGTGTGAAACCGGCAGCCCGGTGGGGGGTTGACGGAACTGGGAACGTCGCCGGACAATACGATTCGTCGCGGCCTGCCCTGGACGTCCGGCGTCGGGATGGCCGACAACAGGGCCAGGGTGTAGGGGTGCACCGGATTTGAAAAAATGTTACCTGTATCGGCAATTTCGACGATTTTGCCCAGATACATCACCGCCAGGCGGTTGCTGATATATTTGACCACCAGCAAATGGTGGGTGACAAACATGTAGGTCAAATTCAATCGCTGCTGCAGCGACTTGAGCAGATTTAAAATTTGGGACTGAACGGATACGTCCAGCGCCGAGGTCGGTTCATCCAGCACGATGAACTCCGGGTCCGTCGCAATCGCCCGGGCCACGGCAATACGCTGGCGCTGGCCGCCGGAAAACTCGTGGGGGTATCGCAGCAAATGATCCCGGGTCAACCCGACCAGATGCAGCAGCTCGATCACCCGCTGCTCGAGCTCCCGGCTTCCCAGGCGAAATTGCGTCTTGATGGGCTCGGCAATAATGTTTTTAACGAGCATCCGGGGATTCAACGAGGTGGTCGGATCCTGAAAAACCATTTGCAGTTTGCTGCGAATACCCAGTCTTTTCAGGGCGGATTTGCGGGTGGTCGCAATATCGACCGGCGGGCCGTTGTTGGGACCTTGGGCGTGATAATAGACATGCCCGCCGCTGGGATCGTGCAGGCGAATGACGGCCTTGCCGGTCGTCGTTTTACCGCAGCCCGATTCTCCCACCAGCCCCAGGCATTCGCCGCGATGAATATCCAGATTAATGCCGTCAAGCGCCTTGACTGTCGCGACCTCATGCCGCAACACCCCGCCCAGGATCGGGTAATATTTTTCAAGATTTTTCAGTTCCAGAATCTTGTTCACAATTGACCTTATAACGATTGATTAAGCATGCGAAGGTGTTGTCGTATTCAAAAAGTTTCTGATAAATTAGTTTTTTGGGCCAGGAAGCCGGGAAGCCGGGAAGCCGGGAGGCCGGAAGGCCGGAAAGCCAGGAGGCCGGGATGCCGGGATGCCGAAAAGTTTATATCAAAGATTACCTATCCATCCCAGTAGCTTCAAAACCTCCCAGCCTTACTGCCTCCCAGCCTCATAGCCTCCAAGCCTCATAGCTTCCCAGCATCATTGCCTCCAAGCATCATTGCCTCCCAGCCTCAATGCCTCCAAGCCTCATTGCCTCCCAGCCTCACTGCCTCCCGGCCTTCGGCCCAGTAACACGCCGCCAGATGCCCTGACTTTAATTCCTTCATTGCCGGAAATTCCCGGCGGCAGACGTCCATCGCATGCGGGCAGCGGGGGTGAAAGCGGCAGCCCGGCGGCGGGGTTACGAGGTTCGGTACATTGCCTTCGATGCTTTGCAGCTCATCGACTTCTTCAAATTTCGGTACGGCATCCAGCAGGGCACGGGTATATGGATGCCGCGGATCTTCAAAAAGATCTTTGACATTGGCAACTTCGCACAGATTGCCGGCATACATCACGCCCACCCGATCGCAGGTTTCCGCCACAACCCCCAGATCATGCGTAATCAGTAATATCGAAGAGATTACTTCTGCTTTAAGCCGGTTCAGCAGCTCCAGAATCTGCGCCTGAATGGTTACATCCAGATTGGAGGTGGCTTCATCGGCAATCAGCAGCACCGGATGGCAAGCCAGCGCCATGGCAATGACGACACGCTGTTTCATACCGCCGGAAAGATTGTGAGGATACTGATTGACTATCCGGGATGAATTGGGAATCCCCAGCTGATCGATAATGTCGACCGCTCGCTGCCGGGCCTCTGCTTTAAGCTTTCTTTGCCAGAGGTTAAGCAGCGGCAGTTTCGCGAGAATCCGCAGGCGCAGGTCAGCAGGATTTTTCGCGCCGATCCGGTAGACGGTCTGCAAAAATCTGTTTAGCGGATTTATATTTTGACTGTCCGGCGCCTCCAAGCGTTTCAGGATGGCGGCACACATCTCTTTTTTCTGGTGAAACAAAAAACTTTCCGCAACCTGATCGCCGATACTCATGGTTGGGTTGAGGGCCGCGTTCGGCTCCTGAAAAATCATGGAAATGCGGTCGCCGCGCAGACTCTGCATCGTGGCCTCGGATTGTTGGAGCAAGTCGATGCCGTTTTGCCGGTTGGCATCATCCAGATAGACAATGACTTTACCGTTTTCGATCCGCCCCGGCTCCTGCACGATCCGCATGATGGATCGCACCGTAACGCTCTTGCCGCAGCCCGATTCTCCCACCAATCCGAAAGTGGAGCCGTGATCCACCACCAGGCTCACTTTGTTCAGGGCTTTGACTACCCCTTCGTAGGTGTAAAAATTAGTAACGAGATCCTTGGTTTCCAACAACTTGGTCATTCAACTATCCCTTGGTATAGACATGGCATTTGCGTCCCCCAAAATAGCCGGTATATAACCGGTGTTGTTGGAAGAGCGCTGCGCTTGAGGAGCGCTTCGCTTGACGAGCGCTTCGCTTGAGGAGCGCTGCGCTTGAAGAGCGCTTCGCTATAGGAGCGCTTCACTTGAAGAGCGCTTCGCTTGAGGTTAGAGGCAAAGCATAGAAATCAATATGCCAAGCGCTAAATATATCACTGATCACTTGCAATGGGTTTCTATTTCCATTCATCAGTTTTCATTCCGCATTCCGCATTCCGCAATCCGCCTTCCGCAATCATAATCCAATCATCAGTTTCATTCCGCAATCCGAAATCCAAAATCCGAAATCGAATCATCTTCTCCTCAGCTTGGGATCAAAGGCATCCCGCAAGGCATCTCCAATCAAATTCCAGGCCAGCACGAACAGCACAATGCACCCGCCGGGGATCACGATGGCAAACCAGAATTTCAAAGGATCTCCCGGCGGACCCACGATATAATTGCGGGCCAGGGCCACCATCTGCCCCCAGTCGGCAAAACCTTTGGGCGCGCCCAAACCCACAAAGCTCATAAACGATGCCGTAATAACCATGGATCCCATATCCATGGAGGCCATGATCAATACCGGATAGATCGCGTTGGGCAATATGTGGCGCAGGATAATCTTAAATTCGGACACGCCCATGGTTTTGGCGGCATGGACGTAATCCTGGTCGCGCAGGGTTAAGATTTCCGCCCGGATAACCCGCACGTACCAGCGCCATTGCACCATGGCCAGCGCAATCATAATTTTATCCAGCCCCCTGCCGAAAGCCACAACAATCGCCATGGCCAGCACCAGCGTGGGGATGGCCCACATGACATCCGTGATGCGCATCAGAATTTCATCGATGATACCGCCGAAATACCCCGCGATAGCACCCAGCGACACGCCCACCAAACCGGCAATTACCACGACAAACAGCCCGATCTTAAATGCGGTGCGCGTGCCCCAGACCACACCGTAGAAGATGTCGTATTGACCCGCGGTGGTACCGAAAATATTTTTATCGCTGGGTGGCTTGGGTGTCGGTGAAAAGCCTTTGTGGGGCATCAGATACGGATTGTGAGCATATTTCGGTGGTGCGATATAGGGAGCCAGAAGGGCCACTGCAACAAAAAATATCAACAGCGAAAACCCGATGATCGCCGATGGGTTCCGGAAAATCCGGTAAAGCGTAAATTTAAGCTCACGAAGTCGTGGATGAGGCTGAGGCATTTTTTAATTGCAAATTGAAGATTGAAAATTTAATATTTATGGTATTCTATCATCTTATTTTTAAAAAGTTGCTCTGCATCCCATGTGTTTTCTAAAAATCATTTAAAATCGATAGAATTCCTTAATTCGACATTCGACATTCGTCATTCGCCATTTCACTAGGTCAGTCTGATCCTCGGATCGATATACGCATACGTAATATCCAAAACCAGGTTGGTGAACACAAACACCACACCCATAAAGAGGCAGATGCACATCAGCACCGGGATATCCAGCTGGACGGCGGATTCCGCCAGCCACCAGCCGATCCCGTGGCGGTTGTAGACCACCTCCACGGCAATGCTGCCTTCCATGGACATGGCCATCAGCTGCCCGGCGACGGTAATCACGGGCAGCAGGGCGTTACGACGGGCGTGTTTGATGTGAACGGTGTGATTATCGGCCCCTTTGGCCCTGGCGGTAATCACATAGTCCCGGGAAAGTTCTTCGATCATTCCCGAACGCATCACCCGCATGTTCAATGCCACCACCACGATCACATAGGTCAAAATCGGACAGATGAGATGGGCCAGGGCATCCAGGGTAATATTCAATTGACCGTTTAAGATGCCGTCAATAGTGTAAAGCCCGGTATAGCTGGTGTAGGTGTCCGGATTGTCGATGATGAACATACTCAGCTGATCACTGAGGACCCCCGGCGAGAGTATCTGAAAATAGCCGTAAAACACCATCAGCAGCACCAGGGCGAAAAGAAAGGTGGGCAGCGACCAGCCCACGATCGCTAAAATCCGGGTAACGTGGTCGAGCCAGCGGTCACGATGAATTCCCGACAGGGTGCCCAGCCAGATACCGAAAAAAAGCACGATCGGCGCGGCAAAAAGATTCATCTCCAGGGTGACGGGCAGATAAATCCAGAAGGCTTCCCACACCGGGCGAGAGGCGACCACCGACCAGCCCAGGTTGCCCTGGAAGACTTCTTTCATCCAGCGAACGTACTGAACGTAAACCGGATCATCGAGTCCAAACTGCTTGATGATTTTGGGGATATCCTTGGCCTGCTGGGGCGAGGATACAAAAGCGGCCGCCCGCCTTTCGGGGCTGAAAGTCATCAGAATGCCGAAAAGCAACACCGATACACCGAATAAAACGAGTATCAGCAAAAGCGCTCTGCGCGTGATGAAGGCGACCATGGCTGCGGAATTACAAGTTATTTAGTTTATCAAAATAGCATTACGGAACTTTTACATTGCTACGAGGGTTCTGGGTTCAAAGGTTCAAGGTCTCGAGGTTCAGGGTTCAGCGTTCAAAGGTTCAAGGTTGGAAAAAACGAACCGCAGAATATCGAATACTGAATTTCGAATGTCGAAGGAAGGATTACTGTCTATTGTAATCCGACAACAAGAAATTTATCTCAAGCATAGAACTGCAAATGACTCGGCGTCAAAATCAAATCGACCGAAATCTCTATTTTTTAACAAATGTTAGAGCGAAGCGATTCCGCCCTTCGACATTCGAGATTCGTTATTCTGCGGTTCTGCGGTTCGCTGTTCCATTTACCCTAAACCTTCGAACCTTGAACCCTGAATCGCTGAGCCCTGAACCTCGAGACCTTGAACCACTGAACCTCTGAACCCCGTTCCCCCTATTGTTTAGACAACCGCTTCAGAATTTCATTGTCATCGGTAAACATGGCATTGGGCACGAAACCCTTGACATAATCCCGGTAGGCCCTCACAACAATCTGCTGATACAGCGGCACGCCGATGGCATCTTGATACCAGATTTTCTGGAGCCTGGCATAAATTTCCCGGCGTTTCTCGGCGTCAGCCGTTGCGATGCCGGCATCCACGAGTTTATCTATCTCATCGTTTTTCAGGGCCATATATCCACCGTAATATCCGTTTGAATGCATAAACGGATAGACAAAGTTATGCGGATCGGCGTAGTCGGCGCCCCAGCCGCTTAGGAACAGCGGATACTGGAAGCTTCGAATTTGCACGATATAGTCCTTCCATTCCACATTGCGCACATCGATGCGAAACTTCGGGTTGAGAGACATGATGTTTTCGGCCAGCATGTGAGCCGCAGATTCCCGCATGACGTTGCCGGTATTGTGGGTGATGATCATTTTAAACCCTTTTTCCCAGACCTGGCCGCCAAAGGCCTTTTTCATATACTCAGCCGATTTTTTCAGATCAAACTCGTAAACAGGGACATCGATGTGATAGGGGAGCCCTTCCACATTCGGGCTACTGGGCAACACCACCAGGCCGTTGAAGACATCCTGTTTGTAGGTTTGACGGTCAAAGGCATGCAAAAAAGCTTTGCGAACGTTGACATCGGCAAAAAAGTCTGACGGAATGCCGTCGCCGTCCAGCTTGCCGCTGCCGATATTCGGGTTTCCGGTTGGATTGATATTGCGACAAAACATGGCCGCCGTGTAGCCCAGTTGGGGCACCTGGTAGGTTTTCAAACCTTTCATGGCTTGGACTTCCGGCACATAAGTGGTATCCACCACGACTCGATCCGCATCGCCGTTTTGCAGCATCAGTTTGCGGGTACTCCATTCTTTCACATATTTGACAATTCCGGTTCTGATCTGAGGTTTGCCGCCCCAGTAGTCGTCAAATCGCTCGAAAACAAACTGCTTGGCAGGTTCCCAACTTTTCAATTTATAGGGCCCGGTGCCGTTCTCGATCTTTTGCAGGGGTTCATAGCCGGGGGAAGGATTGTTGTATTTGGCCGCGTTTTTGATATCCCCGTCCCAGCAGCCCTTGGAGATGGCCCACTCTTTGTCCACCACCGACGATGCCGTATAGCATAAAATACTCATCAGCGGCGGATAAGGCTTTGGCAGATGCAAAATGACTTTGTCTCCCTGTACCTCGACGGATTTGTCGATGGTGTCGAAGATTCCGTCTATGATCTTGCCATCGCCGTCGCGGGTGGATCCGCTGCCGGTGAGCGCCTCCAGCAGCATCCACATGGGGCCGCCGTCCTGGTCCACAATCATATTGCGTTTGAATGAATAAACCACATCCTCCGGCGTCAATTCACCGCCCGCGTGAAATTTCACCCCTTGGCGAATGGTAAAGGTATAGGTTTTCCCATCGGCCGAGATGCCGCCGTTGGCCACAGAGGGCACCTCGGCCGCCAGCAGGGGGACATAGGTTTCGGTGGAAGAACCATCAAAAAAGATCAGGGTTTCATACATATTCCAGATCCGCATGGACCCGGCAACATCGTAAGATGTAGCCGGATCGATGGTCTGGACCGTTCGATAATCGGCCAGTACGAAGGTATCGGGGTTTTTAACCTGGGCCCCGATGTCCGCAGCAAGTATCACCACCAACAAACATCCCATAAGACAGACAAGTTTTTTCATAATCCCTCCTTTCTGTTGTTAGGTGAAATAAGAAAATTGTGGGCATGGTCCGAATAGACAGCAGAAGTAATAATTCCCGGCCCGCAGGATCAGGCTTTGTTTTCATTCCCGAGCGGCAAGGTAATTCGCCAAACGTCAGCAGGAATGATGGAAATGGCAGAAAAATGGAATACGGGGTATGCTAAGCGGATGACAATCTGATTATTAATTTACTTCCGTGCCGGCCGTCTAAATTGAAGTCTCAATACGACGAGCCGAATTCGCCAGCATACCAATGTTCCCATAACAGGAAATCAACTGATAGGTCAAGCGCATTAACCCCAACCCGGCGAAGCCGGTCGCCGCGTAGCGGTGATCCCGCTATACCGAGGAAATGAAGATTGAGAATTGGAGATTTATGGTTTCGCTCGCGCAGCGCAGGCGTTTGCGCCGCGTATCGGTCTGTCATATTAAATTCGATCGATGGCGTTGTTTAAATAGTAAATCCGGAAATGACAAAAATCCTGCGCAAAAGTGAGGGGGGGGGGTAATAAATAGATACTAAGCTTTTTCCGAGACCGCGCTGGAAAAAGTTGCCTCGGCGGGGCAGCAATGGCGTAGTTTGCAGGATTTAGGTTTCAGGTGTTCCGCCGGCGGATTCAAATGTCAGCGCTGACGCCGGCAGAATAACTGCCGGTCAAATCGAAAAAAACTGTGGCAAATCGGCGAAGTATCACATAAGCGCGTCCGACGTTTCGTCCTCGTCCTCGTGCTCGTCCTCGAGGCTTTTGGACCGCATTATGTTTCGATTACGAGGACGAGGACGACGACGAGCACGATTTAAATACCCTTTTTGGGGATTTAATTAGGTGAAGTTTCATACAAGCACCGCCGCTGGCCGCGAGCGTCCAGTCAGATCGAGAAAGAAACTCTAAAAAAGCGAATATCGAATATCGAACAAGGAATTATGAATATCGAATTAAGGAATTCTATCGATTTAAAATTATCTAAAATAGTCAGAGCGAAGCGATTCCACACTTCATCATTCGATATTTCTTGTTCGATATTCTGCGGTTCGTTTTTAAATTTTCACATTTTAAAATCCCTTTCTTGCGAATAATGAAGATGTAGTTTCATAGGAGCGCTGCCTCTGGCCAAAAAAACGGCCAGTCTGATCAATGAAAGAAACTTCCAAAAGCAAATTTTAGATTTTGGAATGCGGATTTTGGATTTAAGGTATTCTGTCCATTTTAAATTGATTGAGCGAAGCGATTCCACCATTCGTCAATCGACATTCGACATTCGTCATTCCAATGTAGTTTCATAAGAGCGGCGGCCTCCGGCTAAAGGACAGCCGGTCTGATCAAATAGAAGAAACTTTTGGGGCTCGATTTGGAAATCGGTCGATGTTGGGTTTCGCATTTCGTAATAACACCGGCAAAATGTAGGTTGGGTTGAGTGCAACGAAACCCAACAAAACTTGGAGCCGGCTCAACCCAACCTACAAAATGCAAAATAACCCATGACGGATCCAACTCTAACTTTAAAATGTAGTTTCATAAGAGGATTTAGCTCCTCGGTGCCCCGACATTCAATACCACAATAAACAAATCCGGTCCATTTAATTGGTTGACAGCAAATCAATACTTTCCTATTACCCCTTGAAACCCTTTTTTTATTCCAACCATCTCTGGTCAAGGGCTGATCCCAGGAATGGGAAAAATGATTTTTTCATAATCGATAGAGCGCAGCGATTCCACAAATCCGAAATCCGCATTCTAAAATCTCAAATTATAACTCACGAGGTCAACCGAATAAAAATGAGATGATTTCGTGAATTCAGGCTTTGCATATAATTACCAACCATGGAGCCCGCCATGTGCGACACGATCATCAAAAATGCGCTGGTTTTTGACGGCACGGCGTCCCGGCCTTTTGAAGCGGATCTGGCGTTGAAAGGGCCAACCATATCTGAAGTCGGTCGCATCGATCACACCCGTGCGGCAACGGTCATCGACGCCGGCGGTTGCGCGGTGGCACCCGGCTTCATCGACATGCATTCCCATGCCGATTTTTCGCTGCCGGTCCAACCGACGGCCGACAGCCTGCTGCATCAGGGGATAACGTCGGCCGTGGTCGGGCAGTGTGGTCTGTCACCGCCCCCCCTGCTGGAGGAAACCCGGCATGAGGTCGTGGGGGCCCTCGGCGGCTTTTTTAGCGGTGTGGCCCGATCCTTGCCGTGGGGCGAGTGGAGTTCCTTTGAAGGGTACCTGGATTTTTTGGCGCGCGGCGGCGTTTCCCTCAACGTGCTGCCGCTGGTCGGCCAGGGGGTCATCCGGGCGTCGGTAATGGGCTACGCGGCCGGCCGCGCCGATAAGGACCAGCTGGGCAAAATGAAAGCTGAACTCAGCAAGGCCCTGGACCAGGGGGCGATTGGGCTGAGCACCGGCCTGATTTACCCGCCCGGGTCTTTCACCCCGACCGACGAATTGATCGAGTTGACCCGCATCGTGGGCCGGCGCGGCGGATTTTATTTCAGTCATATTCGCGGCGAGGGCGACACCCTGCTGGAGGCGGTGGCCGAAGCCATTTGCATCGGCCGGGAAACTGGTTCGCCCGTTCAGATCAGCCATTTCAAAGCCGCCCGCCGGAGCAACTGGGACAAGTCGGCCCAGGCCCTGGAGTTGATCCGCCAGGCGCAATCACAGGGTCTGGACATCACCGCCGATCTTTATCCTTACCGGGCCGGCAGCACCAGCCTCAAAACCTTGCTGCCGGAATGGGCCCACGTCGGCGGACCGGCCGAAACGCTGCGACGGCTGTCGGAACCGGCCCAGCGCAGCCGGATGACGGCCGATATGCAGGCCGGCGGCTATGCCCGCGGTATAGACTTCAAGGATGTCCTGATTACCTCTTCCCCCCGCCGCACCGCATATGAAGGCCGCTCTGTCTCCGATTTGGCCGCAGGGGACGGCCGGGATCCCTACGAATGGCTTTTCAATGCCCTGGCGGAGACCGAACTGGACATGTCCATGGCCGTGTTCGGGATGTCGGAGGCCAACCGCATGCAGGAGATCCAGGATCCCTCAATGATGATCGGCACGGACGGGGTCGGACTGGCTGCCAGCGGTCCGATGGCCCGGGGGGTTCCCCACCCGCGCAATTACGGCGCCTTTCCCCGGGTGCTGGGCCGGTTTGTGCGCGATCTGAAAGTCATTAAACTCGAAGAAGCCGTCTACAAAATGTCCGGGCTGCCGGCCCGGAAACTGCGTTTGGTGGATCGCGGCTTGATCAAAGCGGGCCTGGCGGCCGACCTGGTGGTATTCGATCCGGCCACGGTCGCGGATATGGCGACCTACGACCAACCGCACCAGTATGCCAAAGGCATCATCCACGTCCTGGTCAACGGCCGGTTCGTCGTCCGCGATGCCGCCCACACCGGCGACCAGCCGGGAAAAATATTAAGGAGGAGCTAATGACGGATAAACTGGACCTGCTGATAATCAACGGCCGCGTCATTGACGGGACCGGCAACCCCCACTACGAGGCCGACATCGGCGTGGCCGACGGGAAAATCGCGGCCATCGCGCGGGATATCAGCCCCTCGGCTGCCAAACGCGTTATAGACGCCGGGGATTTGATCGTCAGCCCCGGATTCATCGACACCCACAGCCACGATGACGCCTATCTGCTGATCAATCCCCAGTGCGACGAAAAGGTGCGCCAGGGCGTGACGACCGACGTAATCGGCAACTGCGGCTTTTCGCTGGTTCCATTGTCGGACTCTCACCGCGATGATTTAAAAAAGGCCTCGGCCATTATGGGGGGCAGCAATCTAAGCGATGATTTTTGGCAGCTGTCTTCTTTCGAACAATTCCTGCAGCAGTTGGACAACGCCCGTCCGGGAATCAATGTCGTGCCGCTGGTGGGTCATGCCACGATTCGAATCGCCGTTCTGGGGTATGAAAACAGACCCCCTGGCGATTCCGAACTGGCCGAGATGAAGCGATTGACGGCGGATGCCATGCAGGCGGGCGCCTTCGGAATTTCCAGCGGCCTGATCTACGTGCCGGCGATTTACGCGGCGACCGATGAGATCATCCAGTTGGCCAGGATCGCAGCCGGCTTCAGGGGCATTTATACCACCCACATGCGCAGCGAGAGCGACGATCAAATAGCGGCTATCGAGGAAACGCTGAGAATTGCCGCCGAGGCGCAAATCGCCGCCCATATCTCCCATCACAAAATAGCCGGCAAAAACAACCGCGGCCAGAGCAAGGAAACCTTAAAGCTGTTCGCCCAGGCCCGGGCCAACGGTCTGATCGTCACTTGTGATCAATATCCTTACCAGGCCGGCAGCACCTACCTGGCGGCCGCCCTGCCGCCGCACATTCAGGCCCAGGGTGTTCAGGTGTATGTTGAAAAATTAAAACAACCGGAGGTGCGGCAGGCAATCAAAGCCGAAATCGAAGCCAAGGACAGCGCCCAGTGGGAAAACCTGTTGAAAGGCGCCGGTTTCGAAAACGTCATCATCAGCGCTGCGCCACGCCACGCGCAGTACATCGGCAAATCCATCGCCCAGATCGCCGGAAAGGAATCCCGGGACCCCTACGATGTTTTTTTCGATCTGCTGATTGCCGAAGGGATGGAAGCCGGCATGGTGATTTTCATGATGGACGAAGAAGACATCGTCAGAATCATGCAGGATCCCTTGACCATGATCGGCACGGACGGGATTCCCGGCTTCGGCTCCAGTAAAGTGCATCCCCGGATGTATGGTACATTTCCCAGAGTTCTGGGGCGCTACGCCCGGGAGAAGGGAGTCATCCGGCTGGAAACGGCCATTCGTAAAATGACGTCCCTGCCGGCCCAGACTTTCGGTCTATACCGCAAAGGCATCCTGCGGCAGGGGATGGATGCCGATATGGTTGTTTTCGATCCAGAGTCGATCATCGACAAGTCCACCTATCACAACCCAACCCAGCCGCCCGAAGGAATCAGTCATGTCATCGTAAACGGTGAGCTGGCGGTCGATCAAGGCCGTATCAGCGGTGCGAGCTCGGGACAGGTTCTAAGGCGCGGGTAGATATCAAGGTTTGGTAATCCATACTGGGTAGTTACTCGTGTGAAACTACATGGAATGACGAATGGCGAATGATGAATGGCGAATGATGGAATCGCTTCGCTCAGTCGTTTTAAAATATATAGAATACATTATTCGATGTTCGATGTTGGACGTTCGCGTGAGTCGCAGGCACACTGCGCTCAGTCTTAATATACAAACGGTGCGGTTCAAATGAACCTAATCCTACCTGTGCGGGTCCGTTCCCGTACAGAAATCGCTGCTCGAACTTGCATCGCGGG
>Ga0209149_1001096_pt1 | contig 13016 bp, 6 predicted proteins | sample WorMetTyACAVOLI2_FD_187423 | JGI IMG/M metagenome (GOLD analysis project Ga0209149, IMG submission 187423) | Marine gutless worms symbiont microbial communities from Max Planck institute for Marine Microbiology, Germany - Olavius algarvensis... ... | reverse complement strand
CGTCGTTGGTCGTTGGTTGGTTGGTTGGTTGTCACGCGCGTGCACTGTGGCCAAACGGTGCATCCTAGGCCTATAGTTACTATGGAACACTAATAGGAAAGCCTACCCCAGGAATTCAATGGTACAACTTTCGACCCCCTGGGGTGACCCCTAACCGGGGAATGGGCCCGGCCCCGTGAGGCGCTTTTTGTCAAATTACTTTGACCTCTTGTTTTAGAAGCTTGCAGTGTGGGCACTGGGCAGAACCAAATCTGAACAAGCTGAGCTGTCGCAGAGAGGCCGCGCGATGCTCCATGTTGCTGAAAATGTTGCTAATCATTCCAGGACTTAAGGTCATTTGACATTACACTGTTGAGTAGTGGATGTGTAAGTTAGTATCCTATTGTAACTATGTCTCTATTTTGTACCGTTTCTCAGATTATCAACGTCGACTTATGGCGTGCCCAGAATCTGGGTTAAAGTCATTCAAGATCATTGGAAATAGCGCCATTCGATAGATCACATACGAGTTCCTATTCGTCTTCGTAACTATATTTTATAGTTTCCGAAATAAAGCGAGATATTGGTCGGAAATCGCAATTTTTCACATCCCACATGTAGGCCTATTAGTTACGATAGTCTTCGCTGGAACTGTGAGTTTGTAATACGTTTGTATGTATTTTATGTGTTTTGTGTATTTCATTGTGTGCTCCCAATGGCGTAATAAACGATTGATCATTCGACGCCCCCGTTAAGGGGGGCTTAGTCGGAATTTCGCTAAAACGTTTCGTACGAAAAGCTAGAATGGCGGTGCTACAGTAGGCAAAAAGTTTGAGAACACGTTTAATTGGTTTGATGGAATATACGAACAGACAGACAAACAGTTAGCCAGCCACCTCATGACGGCATAGGTTATGCTTATGCAATATGCATAGTATCGCTCAGGAAAAACCGCATGCAGAAGTATACAATATACGATCATTTGGTCCATTGTAAACGTAAAATTCCTAGTTCGTTTGAGAGACATGTTTAACTACAACATCCATGAGGTATTTTTAGAGCTGCCGCTGCAGTATGAACGCGCTATTTATGGGCTATGTAACTGTGGGCAGAATCACGTGAAGTTAGGCTGTGTTGTTGAACTCCATGCGAGCTAAAGCGTTGCAATGAGTTAATGGGTTTCGATTGTGTGGCATTTCCCACATCCAAGTTACCTCCGCGATTGCTCTTAGCGACCGTTTTGATCTATTTATAAAATACTCTAGTGTGCCTGTGTTCGTACAACAAATGTGTGGTTGTCCTTGTAAAAGTAGCCTACTGGCGAAATCCCCATTTCGCTGCACGTAACGATTTTATTAAGCCGCCGCTCGCGACAGCGAGAGCGGCTTAATGTATCGATGCTGTCCATCTGTTCGTCTGTTTGTTTGTCGCCAAATGCAGAAAAACGCGACTTTCTCAAAAACTAAGCAATTTAAAGTTATGGTGTCTATTAACGACCTATAGGAAGTCGTACATGGGCTTTTCAAAGAACCTATTATTGGACCCATAAAATCCAAGATGGCGGAGATCCGCCATCTTGGATGTTGATGCCAAAATGCAAAAACGCGATTTTCTGGAAAACTAAGCAATTTAGAGCTATGGTGTCTATTGACGACCTAGGAAGTTGTAATTGGGCTTACCCATTATTGGATCCCTAAAATCCAAGATGGCTGAGATCCGCCATCTTGAAAATCGACATGAAGTCATTTTTTTCTGTTGAGGGTGGTCCGATTTGCATAAAATATCGCAGACTGGTGCAAAATGACATGTCGACTGCGGTGATGTGGTCGAAATCGAAACCAGATGTAGAATTCCAATATGGCGGACGTTTGGGCGAATTCGATGGCATGTCATCCCAGAGCCACCTGCCACATTGCAGGGTGCTGCCACCTGGCGAATTCAATGTCATGTTCCCAGAGCTACGTGTCACATTGCAGGGTGCTGCCACTTGGTGAATTCATTGTCACGATCCCAGAACCACATGCCACATTGCAGGGTGCAATCACCTGGCGAAATCAATGTCATGACCGTGCTACATTGTAAGTAAGTAAGTAATAAAAACGATTAACGTGTCCGTAATGACATGTCACTTCTCGGGCACGACAAGAGAACGGTGAAGTTATGGAAAGAAGCGCCTGAAGAGATGAGTCTTGAGGCGACTGCGAAAGATGGCCAGTGGCGGTGCTGACGTGACGTGCTGTGGTAGACTGTTCCAGATACGAGGGGCGGCGACTGGAAAAGCTCGGTCACCGACGGTTGACAGCCGCGTACGGCGGACAATCAGTGACGATGTCGAGGCGGAACGCAGACGACATCGAGCTTCGGTGTCTGCTGTAGGGCGTAGGAATTCCATCCGCCATATTGAAAATCACCATTTTTTTATTTTAATGCAGTTTAGACTTTGACGAGCGGCGGCTTTCGTCTCGTCTCCGATACACTTGTTACTTTCGTCACTCACAATACGACAGCACATAATACATCATAGGGCCTACTTCCACAGTTTACAACAGAATAACAACCGCGAGAGATTGTGTATGTAGAGTGGGGCCATTGGTAAACCATTACTGTTGGTTGCCACGTTTTGTACAGTGAAAACAGCCGGCCGTAATAATCCACTCGTCAGACGCTGAGTTGGTGCGTGTATGGCTTCCGTTCCTCTACAACGTTGTGTCCGTCTAAGAGTAATTAACACAGCCACTGAAAGTGGACAAATTAATAGTTGAGTGAAAATAATTGTCATCAATTTCAACGATCGTTAAGAAGTGTAACGTTGTTTTTGTCACATACTTTAATAAAAAAATTATGATTAATTAATCGTCAATTTTTGTAAAATTGTAATCGTTCTCGGTCCTGATAAAGTACTAGACTGTGGCTGGGCTGCTACTGACGGTGAATCTGAAGTCAGCTGGCATGACACGGCAAGAAGCGAGCTGCTGATAACGCGAGTCCTCCAGTCAGGCAGACTGTCCCACGTCCCTCCATCAGTCCGCAAGAGATGCGGGATGATAATGATGGCGCTGCAATCGCAGCAACCGGCCAGTAAAGCTGATCTGCTTATTTTTTTTATTAAATTCGATAATGTCACATGGAGGCTACGGATATCGTTCTAAGTGAATGTAGTAACCACAATTATATAGAAAATGTTGGGGGAATGATAAATCGTCGATTAAAACGTTTACAACATTATGCTCACACAGTGTGCTATAGATCACGTGGGAGACAAGACATGTGGTAAGGAAACATAAGTTTCTATCAATAAGTTACTGGTCTTTGCAGGACGCTTTATTTTACGGTACACGACAGAGTGTTTTACCGCGCGACGCGTATACATAGCGCGGACTATACCGTCGCAAGATGTCTGTCCATCTGTTCGTCCGTCTGTCCGACACACGCTGGTATTCTGTCGATACCGCTAAACATGTCGGGGCGTCGAATGCAAGGGGTATGAAAAAATCGCGATTTTCGACCAATATCTTGCTTTATCTCCGAAATGATGCAAGTTAGACCCAATTACTATGGAAAGCGAATATGAAACCGTACCCAAGCATTCCGATGGTGCCATGCCCTTGAATGACCCCTAACATAGATTTCAAGGTCACGAATATTATTCAACGTTAATTAACTCGAAAATGGTGCAAGACAGAGAGCTATACTTACAACGGAAGACCAACAGTAAGTCGTATATGATCTATCGAACGGCGCCATATTCAGCGACCTTGAACGACCGTTACCCATGATTTCAATGTCACACCATTATTTGATGCTGAATATCTCATACAGTACCATATACAGACATAGTTTCAATGTTCAACAGTGTCATTTCGAATGCCATTGAGTGACTTGGCGAAATATTCAGTGACACGAAGCGTCGAGCGGGTCTCTCTGCGACAGCTGAGCTTCTTGTCTACATCTATAGTATTAAGTTCATCGCGTAATGTGCCTGTTTACTCCCCAGCTTTCGCAATGCACTCGCTTGTATCCATGGTTTCGCAGTGTTAGCTGGTGTCCGGCTGAGGGTTAGTTAAACGGAGCGGTAGCACACGCGAGGCGTGTTCGCCACGGTGCGCTGTACAAATTCCTGTTTAGTTTACTAACTGAACTAACCGCACAACACTCTGAGAGCGCATACTAGCACCAACACCAAGCGCACCGACCACTTGAACTTTGGTTGCCTCGACCGAAAGAGATGCGGGATTCAAATCCGGATTTCCAGATTCATGCGCATCTATAGGTTCCATCGGATCGCTCCCAAAAATAATGTTGTGGATTCATTCCATTGTCGCCGTCAGACTTTTCGCCGAGTTTCGTAGAAAGCGGCCGGTGACTGCATAAGAAACGCTAATAAATCTCCTAAAATGCCCTATTGTGCAGTGCTGTCAGAAGTGGAAAAGCGATCCGGAATACGTATCCGGCATCGGATCACAAACCAAAAGTTAAGTTAGGCCCAATCGTTTCACCAACTTTCAATGAAATCGGCTGACTACTTTTGCAGTAATCAAAGTGACAGACACGCAAATAGGACAGACTACATAACCTCCTCAATTTCGTTGATGGAGTTAATATTTATGGCCTACAAGACTGCAATCAAACAGAAATTATCATGAAGACATGGAATGTTTGGCTACTTTTTGACTCAGATATTACGCGCCAAACATTAAAATCTGCAGGAATCTTTTCTTTCTATTTCTATGCGTGATTAACAAATGCAATATTCAACATAAACCAATAGTATTGCTGGAAATGATTGACAGAAAGAAAAGTATCATTGTGTAAATTTTGTCACGTTCAGTTGCTGCACGTAGCAGACGACTTTTAAGTGTACGCGGAATGAGTCAGACTTCAAAAACAAATATATTCAAATCGATTATAACTGCACATTGCCCATCTCTATTGTTGTCGTCGTCGGATTAGTGATAAACGTTGTCGTCGTATTATCGCTTGATTCCGTCGCGGACTGCTGACGTCACGCCCCACGTGACGTGACGTCATCGATGATATAATGCCGAATACGGTGACGGGTTTTCACCAGAGGTTCGTGGACTGTAGATTGATCCCCTTTGGGGATTCATTTTTTTCAGTTTGCAACATTTTCTATGGCTCCACAGTGGAGCGTAAGTGGCGGACTCACTGCCGACGTTATGCATCGCTTTTTAAGCCTTCTTAAATTCAATATATTTTCTGTGATTTGCGACATTAAGTATATTAATTTTTGACGCACTACATGCCTATACTGAGCCATGTAAAGCTTCGTGCCGTGCCCTTTGGGTTTCACGTTTGCGGAACAAAGGTTGTTCTATCGATGTGAATCCTCGCGGACGCCTTTGGTCCGCGGCTAACGGAATTGCGGATTGGGAGCATTTTTTTCAGTTCAGCGCACCCCTGCCGGCACACATGGCTGAGATGAGCGCTTCTGAGAGTCGATGCTGCTGGTGCTGGCGGATGACACTGGAAGAAATGGATCACTGGCCGATTAGTCGAGCGTCGCGTTGTCGAGACAACGTCGCGCATATCTTTCAACTTGATTCGTTCTCAGCCAAATTAACCTACGTCGCTTAACTGTTCGTTGAATACTGCGAAATAATGTTTCTATTATTTATAGTTTCGATTGAAAATTTATGTCTCTATTTTTGTTTTTGTTTTGTTTATACCTTGGAAGGCAAAAAATCGGATAGCCAGGCCGCTGATAACAGCCCACTGCAAAAGGGTGGCTCCAAAAAGTGAGACCACTTTGAGTGCTTGCATCTTAAAAAGTATCTACTGATTTGTATAGTTTTTGGCATTGATCGAAAAAAATTAGTTAGTAAATAAACAAAAAAGATGATAATTTTACTCATTCTCAGTTAAGAGAAATCACATAAATTCATTCAAGTGTTGTAACCCTTCAGAGCGCACAGGTATTTATAGTGCCACATCGAATAATATGAAGCTGGTACACTGGCCGTCGGTGGGTAGGCTGTTACATTTGATACAGCGAGGAGGGGACTGGGCGTGGGCGCAGCTCGCCCAGGCCCCTCCTAGCTGTACCAAATGTAACAGCCCACCCGTCAACGGCCAGTGTACCAATCGCCGTATTGCTGAATAGTGGACCGTTGCTCTGCGATTTTAATGTGCCCATTAAACTTTAAAGGGTTAAAGATGCGAGCAACCAAAACAGTGACGTCACTGTTTGGCTACTAGTCCGCATCACTGTCTAATTACCGCAACGCTAAACATTAAATTATTCGTCTGATAAGATTGTTCAGCAAACTGTAGATGATTTTAAGTGCGAAGTCCCGCTGCTATTCCTCTCAGTAAACTGGACGAGTGCATCTCGTTCAAGCTTCTAGTGCTGCTACATTGTCCAGATTTACGTAATCGAAGAGTGACGATCGATATAAAACCCACCAACGGCCGTGATTGACGGTCGTAGTGCGCTTCGTCCTGTAGGTTAGTGTTCACCATCAGCATGCTATCACGAACTACGCCACACCGGCCAGTCATTCCATCGTCGCTGATTCATCTCTTCAACGTCCCAGCGAAGCCCGAGCCGACGACTAGGAATTTACATTAGTTTTCTGTAACTAAGCCATCACTTGCCAAATATCGCGACTACTGTATTAAAGGTAAACGTAAAGGTAAGTGGATTTACATAGCGCCTTTATTTTAGGCTCACACTCAAGGCGCTCAGGTATGGATCACACAGTTTTACCTGCAAATTACACCATACCTGCCTCTACCTCGTAAGCGTTCGCCAGATGGCGCCACCACTGATTCTGGTAACGGACATCTAATTGCAGCTTATTACTCATTTATCGACCCCGAAAGGATGAAAGGCCGAGTTGGCCTGGTTAACTGACCTATAGCGGACGGACCGTTTACACACGTAAGTGGTCACACGTTAGCTGCAGGTCGAGCGCAGGACAGGGAAAGTTGGTCAATCAAAGACCGACGTTCTACCACTGTGCCACGTAACCAACCGGTAGTAGTGACTTTACGCTTTGATCTTGAACAATAATGTTTAAACGGTCTCTTGTTTTCACCTATAAGTTTTCCATTTTAATTTGGAAAATTATTGCTATCAGGCTATTGCGTAGTTTTTATGTTTAATATCTTGCTTAAGCATGGGGTTCAAAACGACCGAACTAAATTCAAGAAGAGGTCGAACAAAGACACAAAAAGCCTTAGCAAGTAAGTTTGGATTGCGTGACCGGAAAATCGTAAAATTGTCAGCAACACACGGCCTGCTAAGTGCTAATTACACTTATACACGGGGGTATCTTTAGGCCCACATGCAGTTGGCATGACATGTAGCTCTGCTGTCGCAAAGAGGCCGCGCGATGCTTTGTGTTAGTTACGTAGGCTACAGATTTATCACTGCATGCAGTTAATTGCGCTGTTCAGTTGTCTTTGGCGTAACGTTGAGGCTGCTTGTCATAAACATTTCGTCGTCTTCTCTCGCAATCAACACCGCCGCTTACTACCAGCGATGTGTCACAAGTTCACAACTAGCGGTACGCTGGCCGTGTTCCACCGGCGACTCTGTTGACAACACCTGGCTTGTTGCAGCGCTAACAGCAGGCACTAAAGCCAGATATAGACTCAGAATCGCGATTTCTGCCTACCCCACCTGCATTCGACGCCCCCGTTAGGGGGTTCTCGTCGGAATATTGCCACCCCGTTCGGTGTGGAAAACTAGAATGGTGTGGCTACCCGACGTTGAAAAAATTTCGAAGATATCTTTGTACGTTTTGACATGATCCACGAACGTGACCGACACACACACAGACACCGCATGACGGCATAGGCCGCGCTTATGCATAGCATCGCGCGGCAAAAACGTTTAAATCGAAGATTGAGTCAATCTACGGTCCCTGCTCGCCAGACGGCGCCAGTTGACTCGGCAGCTAACGGCAGGCACTAAAGCCAGATATAGGCTCAGGTAAATCTTAGCAGATGGCGCTAATGTTGATGCTAAGACCCTTAATCCATGTTGTTCTCTGGTTCGTAGCTCTAATGAAGCGTCGAGAGGCTGGCGTTATTGTCGGTTGTTGCACGAACGAGTGTTATTAGCTACAGCCAAGCAACGAGCACGTGACGTTTTGGGCAGTAGCTAACGATGCTGAAAATAACAACATGGGGGATATATTTTTTGCTGTTCGCGCAGCAGCTCAACAGCTCGATGTAAGCCTATGCGCAACGCAAGCAATAGCAAGAAACTTGGATATCGTCAACAGGTCGCTCATTTGCATCATATACATAAGAGGCAGCAATGCAGCTCCAATCTCATGTAAGGCCTCGCTCAGACTGATCCCCTACGAACTGCTGTATGAAACTCGGTCTTTACAAGCTCAACTGTCGCAGAGAGGTCGCGCGACGCTCCGTGTCGTTGAAAAAATTACTACATTTTTATTCAATAAATTGTATGTATTGTATGTAAATTACTGAAGTCATGCAAAGCGCGGGTGTAAGTTGTTATTAGTATTTCATTGTAACTATAACTATGTGTCTATCTTGTATCGTTTTTGAGATATTCGACGTCGAATAATGGCGTGCCCTTGAAATCTGGGTTAACTTACATTTCGAAAATGGCGCCGTTCGATAGATCATGTACGATTTCCCATTAGTCTGACATTGCAAAATATTGCCATATAGTGTACCATTTTCGAGATATTTATCGCTAAGAATATCGTGATCTTGAAATCTGAGTTAGAGATCACTCACCATGCGAATTTATGCACGTTATGTACATCGTGGAAATCTACAGACTCGGAGGTATCACTGTGGCGCTGATAATATGGGTCTATGTGCATACACAGCGATCTCCGGGAAAGCTGTATAGAGTACGGTGATGCGTTACGGTCGATCAAGGTCATTCAATGTCACTGAAGTTTGTATCAATCGAAAGCCCCTGTGCGATTTCCTATTAGTCTTCCATTGTAACTATGTGACTATTTTCTGTCGTTTTCGAGATATAACGATTTATAGGTCGAGAATCTGCGTTTTTCGTCTCATTTGAAGTCATCGCGAGGATGTTTCCCTGTGAACTAGGGTACGAAATTTGGTCTCAAAAAACTAGAGTCCCTGGGCTATACCTGGCGGTGAAAACTGCGTGACCGTATGGTCGTTTGTTTTGACGCATTACCAGCGCGTTACGGACAGGCAGACATAGCTCATACCTATGTCGCACATATATGCATGGCAGATGCACGACAAAAATGAACGCATCAACCAGGGGCGGGTTCAATACACACACTTTTTGGGGTGGAACTTTTTCCTAGCGTGGCAAAAACCTATTAAACCCACTTCTAACAGTTAGGAAAAAAATCCTACCGTAGCAGAAAATTTCTTTGCTAGCTATTTTGGCCACGCCCACGAAGGTGAACGAAAAGTTTGTGTTCATTTTTTGTATTTAAATATTTCAACATTTATTTTATAGTACGTCCATAATCTGACCATTTGAATACAAAAAAACAACGAATTATTTTAACGGTGGCAAGTAAACATTTCGGTCACGTGACGTTCTACGCAGCACACGTAAAAAGTGATTCAATACGTTAATTAGGTAGGAAAAAAATTCTACGCTAGGAAAAAAATTCTGCCGTTCGTACTGAACCCGCCCCAGGTGTACAACGTATGTGACAAGACTGATGTATATTCTGTCTGTGCAGCATAAGTTGAGCAAGTAACACCTGCAACATCGTGCTGCTTGTTTGCTTTCGTAATTTCCGTACAAATCCCGGGAAATTGCATTTTCCGTCGCAGCTCACAGATCATCGTCGAACCAGCTGCAAATCAACACAAGCACATGTGACTGATCAACGACGGCTTTCAGACGGCGTAGCTGACCAGGGGGGGGAGAGTCCGGGGGAGGGAGGTAGGGACCAGGACCCCCTGGTGACCCAAACCCAGCTACGCCGCTGACGGGTTTCAGACGGCACGTTTTGCACTGTTCTGCCCGCAGTGACGTGTGCTACGCTATACACTGTTTCTCAAAACAAGAAGCCCAGCTATCACAGAGACAGCGCGCGCGATGCTTTGTGTGATGGAATATTTCGCTACGTTACTCGAGATCGCTCAAGGTCGTACGAAATGACACCATTGAGTAGGGCGTGTTTAAGTCTCTGTTAGTAGTCCATTGTAACCAAGTCTGTTTCTCGTACCGTTTCTGAGATATGCAGCGTCACATAATGGTATGGTATGGTATGGTATAGTAGTGTTTAACGTCCCACTCGACACATTATAGGTCATTTCGGAGACGATTTTATGGGTCAGATGACCCAACCAACAGCGTCATAGCACTGAAGGATGATGGTTAGTCAATGAGGTCAAGGGCCAATCTCACCAGGCTCAGCTCACTAAAAGTCACATAATGGCGTAACCTTGAAATCTGGTTTACGGGTCCAAGATCATTGAAAATAGTGCCATTCGCATTCCATAGTAAATATGGCTTTATGTTGTATAAATTCCGAGATAAAGCTAGATATTGGCCAAAAATCGCGATTTTTTCATGCCCCTGCATTCTACAACCCCGTTAGGGGGTCCCCGTCGGAATATCGCCCTACCGTTTGGTACAGAAAAGCTAGAATGATTTGGCTACCCGAAGGTGAAAAGTTGGATGACATGTTTAGCCGTTTCGATAGAATACCGGCGTGTGACGGCGGAACAGACAGACGGACATCTTGCGACAGCACACTCTGCGGTATGCATAGCATCGCGCGGTAAAACCGGACCCCCTATAGTTAATATGACATAACTTCACCAAATCACAATTATTCATTATTTTTGGCAGAGAGAGAGAGACCTTATTCAATTCACAGTTGATTACGGTAAAAAGTTTTTTTTAATTGGCTAATAACCAGCTGTATGGTTTTCACAACAACAGTAATGTAATGTAAATGTAAATGTAGATTTATATAGCGCATAATCGCACAGCGCCTCTAATGCGCTCAACACTAGCGACTTGACGGTCTGCTCCTTTAAAAAACCGGACCGCAACGATATTTGACACAACTTGATCAAAAGTTCTTTAATTTTAATAAATTTTCAGCGATAACCTCTGTTCAAAACAATAGGCCTGGACGATCTCGGGGTAATGACTTCTCTTAACCCTTTAACGGGCACATTAAAACCGCAGACCAACGGACCATTATACAGCGATACGGCGATTGGTACACTGGCCGTTAATGGGTGAACTGTTACATTTGGTACAGCGAGGAGAGGCCTGGGCGGGCTGCGGCCCACCCATCAACAGCCAGTGCAATCTAAACGGTTAACGTTAGTGTCACTTCCTTCAGACTGCAATCAACAAAACCGACGGATCAAAAACTCCCACAGTTTCACACAGTGCAAGAAAGCCAATGGCAGTCGGAGCTACGGCTACTGTGCGACTCGACACGCTGCTTGAAACGAGCTGTTAGACGGAGTCGCGTCAACGCGGCAAAAATCGTCACGAACGACAGCATTTCGCACGTGACTCGTCAATGACGTCGTCGCCCACGTCATAACGTGGCTGTCCGCTTCATTCATAAACGAGAAGCTAAACGAGAAGCTCAGTTGTCTCAGAAAAACCGCGCGATGTTCCGTGTCATTTGGAAAATTTCTCAAAGGTAATCCCATGACGGTTGATAGTGAGAGTTGAATAAATTGTCCTAACTGTCGTCCGCGTCTGCGACCATGACGGTCAAGTGCTGTAAACAACGTCGGGCTGTCAGTGTCATCAACTTCCGACGGTCGCACTGCGTTGACAACATCTACGATGTGACGAAAAAGTCGAAAAATGGCCAATTCCAGATTTTGCGGTAAAGTTAAGACCGCATTCCATTAGGAGAAAAAGTAAATTTTTAACGAAGCTAAAGCACAAAACTACTAGTAACTTGTTGTATCAAGCTGTGCAAAAAGTCGTGTCAGACGAACTTGCCGAACTTCAGAAATTAATGCGATGTATTTTTGTATGCTTGTCTTACGTGTGGTAACCTCGTGTGTAAGTTTCGTTTCTATACTTAACTGTATCCGTTATGAATGTTTGACTCTTATTATCTACCATGTAGTGGTCACTATTTGTACACATTAGTTAAGTTAGCTAAGTCACATCACTTCTTGTTATCCTTTTTATCTACTGTACATTGTTTGTTCCTCTGTTAGTTTAAATTGTTTGTTTGTATTTTAATTTTCTGCTACCACTTGTGGTGAAAAAGTAGATGTTCATTATTCTAGCAAGCTGCAAACCTGGCTGCAAACCTGGTCGCAGACTGGCATGAGCGTGTCGCAAGCAGGTCGAAAGCATGTCGAAAGCAGGTCGCAAGCCAGCTGCAAACTTGCTTCAAACCTGCTTCAAACCTGCTGCAAACAAAATCGATGTTAGCGGCCATGAAGAAACGGAAACACTCCACATGGGTTAAACAGTATATCAGAGACATACACAGATATGATGCATATAACACCATGCTTCCAAAAATGAAAGCCTATGATATGAGTCGATACGTACAGTAATTTCAGGATGGACGTCGGTGCATTCTGTGTCCTATAACGCAGTTCCATTATAGACGCAACTCACAACGTTTTTGGGTGTAAAATCAAGCTTTTTATAGCGTTTTTTTACTTAATTACGTCACGATAAACACGAATAATAAAATACGTAACGAAAATCCAGCTTCAAAAGGTTCGTTGGCTGGCTCGAAACGATTTTTTTCTAAATTCCATTTGTCTAGCACGCGCACGAACCAACGAACCTGCTGCGAACCTGCTGCTATGCAACAGGTTCGCGACCATCTTTTCGACAAAAAAAGTCAAAAGCCTGTCAAAAGCGTGTCGAAAGCATGTCGCAAACCGGCACGAACTTGTCGAAAACCTGGCTGCAAACCTGGTCGAAAACCAGGTTTGCAGCCATGTTTGCAGCTGTCTACACTGTGGTTCAAAAAAAACGCGCCAACTTTGGCGGACTATAACTACGATCCAGTTCAGTCGATTTTAATAATTTTTAGCAAGCTGTTTGCTATCGATCATAAAAGTTGTCTGGTGGT
>Ga0209149_1001094_pt1 | contig 13020 bp, 7 predicted proteins | sample WorMetTyACAVOLI2_FD_187423 | JGI IMG/M metagenome (GOLD analysis project Ga0209149, IMG submission 187423) | Marine gutless worms symbiont microbial communities from Max Planck institute for Marine Microbiology, Germany - Olavius algarvensis... ... | reverse complement strand
ATACACCGGCCCTTCGAATTGGAACTCACTTCCTGCTTACCTTAAAGACAGTAGTCTTTCTCTTTCATCTTTTAAGCACCACCTCAAAACCTTTCTCTTCTCTTTCTACTAGGCTAGCACATGCAGCGCGTTTGAGGTTCTTTTACAAAAAACGCGCTATATAAATTCACTGTTATTATTATTATTACAATGGAGTACTATTAAGAACTTACATACGCTGTACTTAACGGTATCATTTCACATTACCTTGAGTAACTTAGCAAAATTTTCAACGATACGGTATGTCGCGCGGCCTCTCTGCAACAGCTGATTATCTTGCAAATACCGAGTTTCACATGGCAGTTGGTAGGACATCAGTCCAAACGATGCCGTTGAATGAGACTGGGGTTGCATTCCTGCCTCTTACACGACGCATGTGCGCGACCTGTCAGCGATAGTTAAGTTTTTATGCGATATTTTCTACCGTCTGTCATACATTTGCGGCACGCGGGTTTGTATTCTTCTCTCGGACAGAGTTTACAAATCTTTGTTTCAGACGAATTTGTGTCTACGCGTTTTTTCGTGCCAGTTCTACTAAGCTAATTATATCACTGAATACTGATGTCCTGCACTGCACTTGTTATAGTAGTTGTGCGGCAGCTTTCCTACGTCCACTGACTGCACGCCGCTGTTGCTTGTTTGTCACGTGCTTGGTGTGTTTGGCGAGGCGCAGATGTAGTTACTGTCTGGCTGGACGTACACAGTGTGCGTGGGTGGGCCCGGCCGTGATGTAATGATGTTTGATGATGACGTCACCGGGTCTATGCGACTGCTCTCGCCCGCCCCGCGGTGTCGGCATGTAATATATGGACATGGAGACGTGGAGCAAACAGCGGCTCGGCTCTATGGACGTTCGCTGGTCGACATCTGTTTGTCTGCTGTGCGGCAGCTTGGGCGAGTGTTACATGTCATGTACCGTAATGGTCACTGTCACTCAACGTCGTCTTCTCTCGAGGACCGCCCCCCCCCCACCCACCCGGCGGCGCCCGCCTCGCACCTGCTTTTCTACGATCTATAATTGAATAATTGTCACTGATGTCAAGTCTTCAGATAGTGTTTTGCCTTAAGACAGTTTTCTCGATGTCTTGGTGTTGAGTGCTGGTGTCTTGGTCTTGGTCTTGGTCTTGCACTTGCTGGTTCTGTCTTGGTATTTAGTGACACACACACAGCTACAAAAGACAACATAACATAACAGCGCATTTAACTGGAATGCGAATAGGAAACCTACCCAACACTATGCATCGCACGGTCTCTCTGCGACAGCTGAGCTTTTTGTTTATACTGCACTTTTGACCGTCTGCGTCGTCGTAACTTTGTGTTTTTTTTTCGATAGCACGTGTGTGAGAGAAAGAACGTTTAGGTTTTTAGTTGAAGTAATCAAACCATTGTTGGCGACAAACCCACGTGACGCTGATCACAATAGTACCCGGCCGCGGGTGGTACCGGTAAGGCGAGGCGACGTGTGAACACTGGTATAGTGACGAGTGACGACTGTGGGGTCTCTGCAGACTGTGTTCTGAAGCCAGTTTGGTGTCGATGCTATTGGCGCTTTGAATACACTGAAGTTGTCTGGCGCCGACTTATCAGTCTGCGACTTAGAAGCGTTGATTCAGTTGCTAAAGTCCACCACGAGACTGCACCATTTGACTCTTGTGTGTTGTTGTTAACGTTGTCCAGTTGGACGCTGTGTATAATAGTGTATTTCGTGGTAATTGTGCGCCCTGCACGTCGACATAAGGGCTTGCAGCTCGGCCACCCACCATGCTACTGTCTATCGATCCACCGGCGATAAGCAGTCTGCTTCAGCAGCTGACAGCAGACGCGATGGTAGTAAACATGGCGCATCCTGTCGCCGACGATGTGACCCTAGCCGTTCGCAGATCGCTCCCTTGTTCCAGCCATAATGTGATAGTGACTTGAGGCGTTTCAGAGACATTCAGCGTCGTGAACTTAACGAGCGTAAGCATTACAGACCGCCCTGGTTGGTACCTCCAAATGTTCGTCATTTCATTCAGATTTTTACCCGCCCTCGGTTACTAGTAAGTAAGTAAGTAGGCCTAAAATATGTTTATTCGGCGCAGTCAGTTGAAAACAGTTCACACTGCGCCTGTCGCCTCACTGTCCGAATAAAAATGTCTTCAGTAACCGCCTGAACTGGCCGTATGACAGCCCATATAGTCTGAGATTGGGCGGCAGACTGTTCCAGACTTGTGGTCCTGCGGCGGCAAAGGTCCTGTCTCTAAAACTGCTGCGCGTCCGACTGACTACGAATATTCGAGTCTCGGCAGAATGTAGTTGTCTGACACGGGCGTCGGCGACGAGCTGACAGTCGTCGTCCAGGTAACCCGGGGCGTTGCCGGACAAGGACCGGTGGACGAGGGTTTGCAATCTTGAACACAGGAAGCCAGTGCAGCTGGCGGAGCACAGGCGAGATATGATCACATCACCTGGTGCCCGTCACGAGCCTGGCGGCAGCGTTCTGGACTGACTGCAGGCAGCGCGTCAGTTAGTCGGTGATGCCGTAGCACAGTGCGTTACAGTAGTCCAGGCGACTGATAACAAAGGCCTGGAACATCGCCTTCGCGGCGTCTTCCGACGAGCACCGGACAACCGGCCGAAGTTGTCGCAGTTGGCAGTAACCGCTTCGACAGACTGCGGCGACGTGGTCGGACAACGACAGACGGCTGTCAATCACCACGCCCAAATCACGAGCCGTCTCCTGGACCCGTACACTAGATGACACGACGGGCACGGCGGCCATATCCATCCTGGCGAGCAGTTGTTGAGAGCCGAGCCACGTGACTAGTGTTTTTGCCGGGTTCAAAGACGACCTGCTTTCAGCCAGGCTTCTACGTCCACCAAGCATGTTGACAGCAGTCGCGGCAGAAGGGTACTATTTTGGGACGCGATCGACTCATGTGAGTCTGTTCCTGTCTGTGGGAGCGTCCTATAATAGTCCGACAAGCTGTGCAAATTCCGGGGCGGGTATGCCTGCTGTGCCTTGCACTGCAGGTTTTTGCCGCGCGATCACGCAAGCGCGGCCAATGACTAGATATTCCTGACGTGAGTTCTAAGTTTGAACGTTGTACGGTTTTCTGTTTCCAAGTTAACAGTGCGCTCGGGACAGACAGGCGGGCGGTGTGTAACGCGTAATGCGGCCTCCTAGGTGAGGTCCGCATAACAGATTAAGCTGGAAACGTTTTGAGTCATCTCTTCCCAGATGACTAACTTGTACAAGCTGTCAGATGTCCGTCCGTCTGTCCGTGCAGTGTCAACGTTGTCAGAGCCCATGAGGCTGCGAGGCCGCTGGGCCGAGGTCAGTGAAGCTCAGCATCTTCTACGGGTCGGGATACAAAACTTAAGAGGAAGCAGAATTTTGAATTTGGACCCGTGTGTCGCTAGGGCCACCCTGAACTTAGCCTGGTCGGCAGAGATAGTCAGCCCCGAGTGACCAGGTGCTTTTTAACTTATCATACAACTTTGAAACTGGTAGGAAACGAAGGTCCGAACATGAGCGAGTTGCTGCCTCGTTAATGTGTACATTAGGCTGGCGTTGGGAATACCGCAGCTGCGCGGAGTATTTCTCTAGCTCATACTATGCAGCAACATTATTTGATGTCGAGAGGATTAATGTGCAGTGTTCGTCAATAGGTAGCCTGAGTTGTATGTCGGCAGAACAGTCGCTAGCTGCCTTATCAACTCTAAAGATGTTAGCAGTTGGTCGACATGAGCACGAGATTGCAATGCACGGCGAGCAGACTATTGTTATCGGTCGTGTTGTCTGTCTGTCTGTCTATGTGTCTGTCTGTAACGCGATTCACGAAAGTCGACTGATCTTTGTACGTTGTTTTATAAGGTAAATTCTCGCCTTGATTAGATTTTCTAAACTCAGCTGTCTATCTGCGCGCAGAGTTCGTGTCGGCTCTCGGTCGGATACATGTTCGTCGCTCTCAGCTATGCTAAAGCCGAAGCGCGACGTCATGCAGCTATAGGCGGCGTGTCCGTCCGTCACACGCTGGTAATGCGTCAAAACGAAAGAACCTAGGATCATGTGGTTTTCGCCGACCAATAGCTCAGAGACGCTGTCATTTTGAGACCAACTTACATACCCTAACTCGCAGGTACTCCTAATCATAACCGTAACCCTGAAAATCCCCTCATGGAAAAACCCCACGTCAGCATTGTCCGTGTCATGCGTGCTTACTGCTTAGAGGCAGATGACATCATTGCTGTTGGCTGCAGACCAGACCCACGCCATTTAGACAACGTTGTTTTGCCTAAGAGCACGAGTAAATTGCATGTACAGAAGTAATTTGACGTTCTGGACGTGTGCGGACTGTTGGTTGATGCCAGCTAGCTGAGCGCGGCGTTGTCGGTAATAGACTGATAGTGCGACTGCGACGACCTCACACGGAGTCGGAGTCGAGTCATTACGTCTGAGCTCAGTTGCATGTGTGTGGTCGGATGTCATCAAATCACCGCTAGATTATTCTCTTCACCGACCGCTGCCGGCAGTAACTAATGTCGCATTGATATGCCGAAACGATCTGCTTTCTGCTGAATGTATAATTCTAATACGGTCCGCCGGTCAGAGAGATATCCTTTTCGGATTTGGGACTTTGAGGAAGCACTGGGACCAGCCCCGTAGTAATAAGTCGAATGGGAAATAGATGATCATATCGAATATCGAGAAATATGATGGCGGCGACTGAGGGTCACGTGATGCTGGTGTCACGGTTGTCACGTCATGATATGATTAAACTGATGATGACGTCGACATTGGCAACGTCAGTTCCCAGATATTAGTGCTGGGCAAATCCCAATCGTGATTTGGCAATTCGATGTGAAGTATAATGATTCGATTTTAAAAACTGCGATTTGATTTGAACAGTAGTTAAATCTTGACAAATCGCTTACTTACTTACTTACCAATTCAAAACATGTCACGTCACGTGATTGTGTACAGTGCACTGGTGCGTTGCAGTAACTGACTGTGAGTGAGAGTTTAGTGACGATGATGAACAAGTGCGTCGAATACCGGTAATGCTGTATCGACTTTTCAAGGAGAATTCTTGCATAGTGCATTTCCGTGAAAGTAAGTAAGTAAGTAAGTAAGTAAGTAAGTCTTCAGATGTGTGCAGAACTGCGTCATTGTCAGAGATGGGTCACGAACAGAGAGCGGCAACGAGTTCCACAGTGACGGACCAGAGACGGAAAAACTTCTTTGTCCGTAAGTCGTCGTTCGTGCTCGAGGTACCGCCAAATCGTTGCGTGCTGCGGATCAGAGGTGACTTTGGCTAGCGGAGGCAGAAACCGGGTCGCTCATCGCTCTAAGGTAGACTGGTGCCGTCTGGTGAAGACACTTGAAAATCAGCAGACAAATCTTGTACTCCAAGCGCTGATGAATGGGCAGCCAGAAAGATTTGAGATTTGCCTGTAAAAAGATTTGAGATTTGATGAAAAATTGGGATTTGAGATTTGACTAAATAATTTAAATCTTTTTCTTAAAAGATAGAGATTTGAGTGCGAGATTTTATTTGAGATTTGCCCATCACTACCAGATATTATAGCCGCGGACTGTGATTAGTTGATTATAATATAATCAACCAATCACAATTCAATTTCCAACGTTCACTTGGCACTGAAACAGAACAATGACAGACTAGTATTCTGTTTCAGTGCCAAGTAAACGTTGGAAATTGAACCGGCATAGGGCCTGTTATCGTATGAATCTTGAGAAAATTGCATTCTGAAGTCCCACGGTAGAATAATTAATTTATGTGAATCATAATTTAACAAGTGCGTCAGCAAGATGCATATATGTACGACAAACGCGGTGGCGCAGTTAACACTATGCGCAACACCCCCGCCCCCTTTTAAAGGGCCACATTTCCGTCGCTCACTGTATGCCTCTATCTACTCAGCTCAAGTGATCGAGAAAGATATCTCTACCAGGCTTCCAAACATGACTTCGGCCTCCTGTGACCTTGACCTTTGACCTCCTGAACCCCCGAGGTCGACATTTCATGCCCTTGCCCCCAGGGAAGATTTATGTCAATTTGTTTGCATTGAAATCCGTTCATTAGTTTTCGAAGTCTAGCGTTCGCAGGTTGGTAACAAACGAACGGACGGACGGACACTGCACGTCGAGACTCGAGTCGACAACATTATGCGTCCGTCTGTCCGTCTGTCCGTCCGTCTGTCCGTCTGTCCGTCCGTCCGTCCGTTCGTCCGTCCGTCCGGCCATTGCCAGTCGAAACTGACGTACGGATAAATACAGTATATGTTCGCTGTCGTTATTGCGTTCTTGTGTTTTTATCAAGCTGAGCGCGTTCTGTCCGCAATAGCTAAGTTTTTGTTTACGTCCTTGGAAAAGGGAGGGGTGGGGTGAAATGGAGAGGGGAGAGATAGGTGGAGACAGTGGGGAGGGAAGGAGGAGGGGCTGAAGATGGGAATGCACAAAAAAATAGCCCCAAAACACAACATATTTGGTATTTGGGGACACCCCTTGGGGGCTACCGCCCCGTGTCGTACATTTTTAGAAAACTTTTCAGGGAGAACATTTCCATCGCAGATAGTATGCCTCTATCTTGAACCGTTTAAAGGTAATAAAGCGTCAAATTTGACTACTATACTTAAAATGTCGCTACAGAAATTTAACGTATTTGGAATTATTGTGGATACCGCTGGTGGGTGGGCTACCGCCCGATGCCATACACTTTTAGAAAGCTCTTTTCATGCGCAACGTTTGCCTCGCCGGTAGTATGCCTCTGTCTTGAACGTTTTAGAAGTTATTCAGCTTCTATGTTTGACAGTACTCGGAAAAATTTCAAATATTTATCAGAGTTGGCCATGTAGGGGAGGCCACGTGGGGGCTCCCCCATAGACTATACATTTTTAGAAAGATCTTTTCTCGTGCAACATTGGCATCACAGTTAGCATGCGTCTATCTTCAACTGTAAAAAAGTTATAAAACTTCAAAGTTAACGATTCTTGAAAAATGCAACATATTTGGCCTTATGGGGGGCGCCCCGGGGACACACCACCCCATGCTATACATTTTTAGAAAGGTCCTGTCCATCGAGCTGCTGCAACTTACCGTTTTTACGATTTTCGCGGTTAAATGGCAAAAACCGATGTCTGCGAGGCCAACAATGGTCCACACGAACCCCTTTCTTGACCGGGACCCCGCATTTGGTGACCCCAAAAGTCACGTGATGCTTATTGACAACATTAGTGACGTCATTAGTGACGTAAAAACAACTCGTCTGTGATTGGCTGCAATGCCACAACAAGTCCACAACATGTATACAAATATATTTATTGGCTCCTAAGTCTGCAGATGATTGGACCATGGCTGTGTTGCGGAGGCGTCCTTGACGTATTACGTCAGCGGTTGAGTAGTGGTCGTTGAAAGTTAGACGTACGAATACACGTGGTTGTATTTTCCTGATGCGCTTTCCATCATCAGTGACGTGAACGTGCCAGTGACGTCAAAGACCAAGTTGTGGATTGACAGCGCCTACAGCTGTGATTGACAGCCGGCCGCCAATCTACGCTGCCATATGCGTATCGTTACCTTGCCAGAAGAGATGGAAATCGAAGCCGACAGAACTGTAACATATCGGGCGACCAAACCGAACCGAACTTTGTCAGCGTTACTCAAGGAACATACTGTCATGAACGTTCTCACACTAATTCAATCCGCGATCTTTCGCAGAAACTTGTAGCTCTTTACAGCTTTTAGAGCCGTGGAGTTATTAAACTTTCCAATTTTATTTTAAAATATTTAAAATATATTTAAAAGTTGCAACTGTAAGTTAACATGCGTCGTTGCCTTTGAAATTGTCTTTTAGTAGATAGTAAATCAGACAATTTCTAACGCGCCGCAACATGTTTCCGCCAAACCATTACAAGGTATGTGTGATGAAAATCAGGCTATCGTAATATGTTTGGTGTTCCACAATTGCAGCATTATTTCGTGTACTCCTATAACGTTTGGTTTTGATTTGTTTTTCGTTTGTTGTTGTTGTTGTTCAGCTTTGTAGAAGAATGCGAATGAAATTCCAGTCAGCCCATACAGGATTCGATTATAATTCTTCAGTTCCCATCTCTAGTATAGTGCTGTTTCCGACAGACAGCCACCGAACAACCACATGCAGATCGTTATAGCTAGTCGGAACCTAAGGCTGGGTGGCCGATGCGCTGACAGAAGGGATATGGTGAGCTACTAGGGTGGCTAGAGTATAGTGATGATGCCGAGATGTTGACATGAGAGCGAGATGAGGTGCGGCAGCAGTGTATCTTATATGTGAGTAAACACTATATATAGTCGCACTCCCGGAATCCATGCGGAGAGGCAAGACAGACCGTTGCGTAAACTGGCCGTAGGACGTCCTCGCATTATACCGTTATGGCCATTGGCCACTGCCAGCCAGGTCATTTCCTGGCTGGCAGTGGCCAACGATACAAGCAGATACTCGCTGGTTTGTACGTCCGACTTACCGTATTAGCGCTCTTATTCGAAAGTACTGAACAACAAGTAGCTCTGCTGTCGCAAAGAGGCCGCGCGATGTTTCGTGTCTGTCTGTAGTTAGCTTCAACAGTACAAAACGTCGAGCACAGTCTTTTATTGTTAGTTACGTAGGCTACAGATTTGTCACTGAGTGCAGTTGAATGCACTGTTCTGTTGTCTTTGGCGTAACGTCGAGGCTTCTTGTTATAAACATTTCGTCGTCGTCTTTCGCCATCAACAAACTCCGCTGCTTACTACCAGTGATAAGTATCACAACTTGCCACGGTCTGGCGGCACCGTGTTGATAACACCCTGCAGCGTTGACAGCATGCAATGGAGCCAGATATTGGCTCAGAATCGCGATTTTTGCCAACCCCACCTGCATTCGACGCCCCCGTTAGGGGGAGGTTCCCGTCGGATTATTGGCGTAACGTTTGATATTGAAAAACTAGAATGGTGTGAAAAAAATTTGAAGATGTGTTTATTCGTTTTGACAGAATCCACGAACGTGACAGACGGACAGACACCGCATGACGGCATAGGTCGCGCACGGCAAAAACGAACTGTGTAGGGTGAAATTAATACAGAACTTTGACGAATATATTATATTTCACAAGGTAGGGTAGACACACCCATCAGATATAGGTGGACAATTATGTTGCAGTTCTGTTGCAAACTTACTTCAGTATCTTTGTGCTACAAATTATCAAAATACAATGCAGTTTATTTCTCGAAGTGCAACTTTGATATTAAGTCCTAAATTGGGTCAGTTCTTCGACAGGCCGTGTAGCAAATATCGTGGTACTGGTAAAATTACGACAGATTAACAGTTGAGGTTATGAAAAATTCGACCAGTGTTTGGCTGTATCTGGGAATGATACGTTATTGATTTGACCGACAACGCCCGTCGACTCGGCTACCTAGTACCTACCCGGTACACCTGACTATCTCAGCCGGTTGTATTCGTATTTACGAAGGTGGAACTGAACCAGTCAACACTGTCGTACTCCACTACACCTTCGGTACTGGTTCAGTTCTAAAGTTGTGCGACGGTGTTCATTGGTTTGGTTCGTTTCCCAATGTTGACAGAGTTCGGTCAATCATGGTTCGAGTATTGATCGTTGATTAGGAAGAATTCGGTTGGTTCTGTATTTCCGTTGCGAGGCGACGACTTGCTGTCAGGAACGTGGTCCATGTCCGTATGACACAGATACATGGACGACGTTGACGCTGTGTTACGTGCTGTTACGTTGCTCGTTGCTCGTTGACGTGCTCTGCTGCTGCTGCTGCTGCTGCTGCTGCTGTCTAGGGATGAACAGATGAAGATGTCAATTATCGCTGCCTGCCATACTCACACCTGGCTACAGATGATTCTCTCACCGCAACACGAGCTTCAGTTGCAAGCAGCCGTCTTGGCGACTGTGCTATTACGCTAGGCCAAAATGATAGACGTCATAATAGCATATGTCACGCACCTGTCGGAGAGCATGTGAAATGCTGATGTGGACTTTTCATGGAAGTGTCCTTAACGTTACTGAGTACCTTCGGTCTGTTTGCTGCTTGTAGTACCGGTACACACTACACTATTATTAGTAAGGAAAGATTTCTTGTAGCTGGCAGGCTGGCAGCACCTGTTTGTATGCGGTTGTTTTTTCGGTACGTTTACCGAATAAGTTCTATACAAGAAGCTCAGCTGTTGCAGACAGACCGTGTTATTTTAAATATTTCGCTAAGTCAGAGCCACTCAAGGTCATTCGAAATGACACTGTTGAATAGGGCGTGTATAAGTCGCTATTAGTATTCCATTGTAACTAACTATGTCTGTATCTCGTACCGTTTCTAAGTAAGTAAGTAAGTAAGTAAGTAAGTAAATGATTTATAAAGCGCCGACGTCTATAAAGAATCAGGGCGCGTTTCTGAGATATTCAGCGTCCAATAATGTCGTGACATTGAAATCTGGGTTATGGGTCGTTGACGGTCATTGAAAATGGTACCATTTGAAAGCTTGGGTACAGTTTCCTATTCACCTTCCATAGTAACTATAGCTCTATCTTGTATTTTTCTGAGATAAAGCGAGATATTGGCCGAAAATCACGATTTTTTCATAACCCCCTCCCCCCGTTAGGGGGGGGGGGTCCTCGTTGGAATATTGCTATACCGCTTGATACGGAAAACTAGAATGGTGTGGCCACCTGACGTGAAAAATAGTTTGATATGTTTAGCCGTTTCGACAGAATACTGACAGACAGACAGACAGACAGACGGACAGACAGACGGACGGACAGACGTCTTTCGATAGCATAGTCGGCGCTATGCGTAGCATCGCGTAGTAAAACAGACTAAATGACCCATCACAGACACGGTATCCGGTTATTGGGTTGGCTGCCCTGCACTGGTCTGCATTGACGGTCTGCGTCTATGTTGTATGTTGCAGTATGAGGTTATGACGGACTGCTGAGTGTCGGCGGACGGGCACCTGTTTCCGGCCGGACCGGAAATCACGTGACTGTAGGAAATGACGTGATCGTCGCGGCGCTGCTGGACGTGAGAGGGCCTGTTGGGTTGGGCGAGGCGAGACGACATGGTGTCGCTCATTACTGATAAGTTAGGCCGGCAAACGCTTCAAGACGTCGATCGAGAACCCCTGCTGCCAGAGGTATATATACTTACGTCAACTCAACTCAGACGCAGAGCTGTCTGTTTCGGCGCGCTGTACAGTTGCGTCATAGCGGTATAACGTTGGTCTCTGATCGGCGAATTTTCCGTATCTTGGGCTCGACCTACAGCTGACGGATGACCACTTATGTGGATAAACCGTCCGCTACAGCTCAGCTAGTCAGGCCAACTCAGCCTTTAATCCTTTCAGGTTCGATAATGCGTAGTAGGCTGCAATTCGGTGTCTGCCACAACAGTCAGTGATAGCTCCATCTGGTGAACGCTTACGAAGTAAAGGCAGCTATGGTGTAATTTGCAGCTAAAACTGATTCATACTTGAGAGCCTTGAGTGTAGTACAATAAAGGCGCTATATATATCCCCTTACCTTTAAATTTCCTCTCACTTACTTACTTACTTACTTACTACTTGACAAATTTGAAATGTCTGTCTTGACCCATTCCAGAGATAGGAGGGGGAGGGGGTTGATTGTTGGTTGTCACACGTTCACATGATTATGAATGTGCACTGTGGCAGTTGTTACCAGCCGCAATAGCCAAAGAGCTGCCTGCCTGCCTGTCTGCCTGCCTGCCTGCCTGTGTGTGTGTGTGTGTCAACAAAGCCAGAACTAGTTCTAGAGAGACAGACTGATGTCTTGTACTGTAGTGTGGACCACCATGCGAGTGTTGGGGTTTGTTTGTGCTGCTGAGTCAGCAAAATCTCGTTAGCTCTATAGCATTGCAACCAATAGTACCTGCGCCAACGACGTTGTGTGATGGGTACTGCATGTTTGTCTGCCCGTCAGTCATTCTGTCTCTCGCTCTGTAAGCAGGACTACTGCAAAGTAATCAGCTGATTTCATTGAAACTTGGGCATACTAATAGCAATAACTGATTAAATTTTGATGGTGATCCGGATACAGGTTCCGGATCACTTTCCACTTTTCTCACCATTGCGGAATGGGTGATTTTAGGAGATTTATTAGTATTTTTAAGCGCCTCACTTTACGTTAGTAAAAGAGGCGCTTATTGAGATAGGCTGTGTCGTGACGTCGTTGGTCGTTGGTTGGTTGTCACGCGCGTGCACTGTGGCCTAACGGTGCATCCTAGGCCTATAGTTACTATGGAACACTAATAGGAACCCCTACCACAGGAATTCAATGGTACAAATTTCGCCCCCCGTGAGGCGCTTTTTGTCAAATTACTTGGACCTCTTGTTCATACAAAAGACGCAGCTGATATGGCTCGGGTCCCAGCAGCAACTGGACAAGGTCACTACAATTGACATTCAGCTGCTGAACGCCAGCATCCACCCACTGTCTGCAGTACGAGATCTCGGCGTCACAATCGACTGTCAGCTTAGGATGGCCGACCACGTCACCGCCGTTTGCCGTACCGGCTATTTCCGGCTGCGCCAGCTGCGAAGTGTTGTTCATTCGCTGACGTCAGAGGCGGCGCATTCTTTCGTTCACGCCTTCATCAGCTGCCGCCTCGACTACTGCAATTGCCTTGCTGTACGGCATTGCAGACGGCCAACTTCAGCGACTGCAGTCAGTCCAGAACACAGCTGCGCGTCTGGCGACTGGAACCCGGCGCACCGACCACATTACGCCGGTTCTCCAGTCTCTTCATTGGCTGCCGGTGCGACAACGCGTCAGTTTCAAGTTGGCGACACTGGTTCACAAGTGCTTGAACGGCCGAGCACCTGGCTATCTGGCCGACGACTTCCGTCTTGCCGGCCGTGGTCGTCCTGGCTCACGGTCAGCCGCCAGTATGATGCTGGACATCCCTCGTACGACGACGTCACTGGGAGA
>Ga0209149_1001092_pt1 | contig 13029 bp, 8 predicted proteins | sample WorMetTyACAVOLI2_FD_187423 | JGI IMG/M metagenome (GOLD analysis project Ga0209149, IMG submission 187423) | Marine gutless worms symbiont microbial communities from Max Planck institute for Marine Microbiology, Germany - Olavius algarvensis... ... | reverse complement strand
AAGCGCCTCACGGGGGGCCCATTCCCCGGTTAGGGGTCACCCCAGGGGGTCGAAATTTGTACCATTGAATTCCTGGGGTAGGGTTTCCTATTAGTGTTCCATAGTAACTATAGGCCTAGGATGCACTGTTTGGCCACAGTGCACACGCGTGACAACCAACGACGTCACGACACAGCCTATCTCAATAAGCGCCTCTTTTACTAAAGTAAAGTGAGGCGCTTAAAAACCAGACAGACAGACAACAGAATATATAAAACAAAAAAATAAAATATGCCTTTCAAGAAGCCAAGCAACAGCATCAATACACTGAAGGCAATATCCCATAGCTGATCACTTAACCCTTTAGAGTCCAGAGGCAATTATAGTGCCACATCAAATAATATGAAGTTGGTACACTGGCCGTTGATGGATGGGCTGTTACATTTGGTACAGCAAGGAAGCGACTGGGCGGGGTCCAGCCCGCCCAGGCCCCTCCTCGCTGTACCAAATGTAACAGCCTACCATCAACGGCCAGTGTACCAATCACCATATTGCTGTATAATGTTCCGTTGCTCTGCGGTTTTAATGTGACCATAAGGGGTTAAAGACTGCACTGCAATTATTATTATTATTGATGGAAGAACTGGAGGAAGACAATAATAGGAGGAGTGCAATCAGAACCATGTCACAGTCATTCGAACAGTAACAAATAGTGTGAGGCACACACACCTTGCTCCACACCACACTGCATGGTGCTGCCACAAGGTGTATTTAACGGCACGATAAGAGTACCACTGCAGTCTATTTTGAAAGTCTTACAACGATAACTAAAACTGTTTTAGCGTAATCTTGCTAAATTACAAAGTTAAACATGATTACAAAGTTACAAAACTGTCAACCGAAACAGCTGTCATCAGGGCGAGGCAAAAAAACACCAAGCACTAATTCTTTCTATTTCATTAACACTTCTCTAAACACAAGTTTTCAGTGTAAATGTAAACACGTTATAACTAATGCAAAAACGTCCTGGAAACCAAGCTTAATAACATTTAGCATTCTAGACTCTGTGTCTCAAAAAAAACCGGACCCCTGCAATTAATATGACATATAACTTCACCAATTCGCAACATTCACATTTTTGGTAGACAGAGATCTTGTTCAATTCTTGATTGTATTTTATGAACCCTCTAACGGGCACATTAAAACCGCAGAGCAGCGGACCGTTATACAGCAATACGGTGATTGGTACACTGGCTGTTGATGGGTGGGCTGTTACATTTGGTACAGCGAGGAGGGGCCTGAGCGTGCCCAGTCCCCTCCTCGCTGTACCAAATGTAACAGCCCACCCATCAACGGCCAGTGTACCAACTTCATATTTTTGATGTGGCACTATAATTGCCTCTACACTCTCAAGGGTTAACGCTGCGCTACAGCATTATGATAAAACGTACGTACCCAACTGAGCAGGAGCCAACTGTGGCGGACCGTACATTGCCGTGTAAGAAGAGATGAGATCATCCATCTGTTTGTCGGAAATTTTACCCTTCAACTCGAGCTGTTCAGCAACAGACAACTCAGTCAGTTAGTAGCTAAATTTTAACTCCGTGCATCTCTACAACCAGAACTGACTGCAAAGATGTGTCCGCTGTGTCACTGGTCAATAATCACAGCACATACGTGCAACCAAATTTTAAAGGCAAATTAAAATATATGCCCACTAACATCATTCCCTAGCAAAAGATGTTTGTCTACATTTAAATATCAGTTATACTTGAATCAAAATATAAGCATTTACCAGTTTTTGAACAGCATTTACTTCAATTTCCTGTCGATGAGACAGTTCAGCTGATGGAGAGTCCTGGGCAAACGAACATGACAAAATTCACCAAATACATCATGAAATGGCATAAAAACTCATTATAAGCTTGTAACAATTTATTATTTTATTACTGATACTTTTAAATCGTATTTATTTCACTGTATAGTTATTCATTACAACTTATTCACACCAGTCGCCAAAACCATCAGATTTCACAAGCATCTGTCTGCTTTTACAGCTCTGCTGTGTATGTCCATCATACTACTTACTCTCTCATAGCAATCATTTAATGAAGACTAGAACTATATTGTATGTGGCCAACTTGTCTGTACATTGTGATGATGTAAGCGGTTCAAAGAGAAAGCCTGGAAGACCACAAAATAACTGAACAGACAGCACACATTTAAAAGCATCGGCATGACCTGTGAAGTAGCGCAACAGCTCGCTGTCAACAGAGAAGGCTGGCATCGACGTGTGGCTCACTGTGTCTTTGACACGGGATGAACTAAAGACTAAGGTAAGGTAATTTGTCAATGAGATCTCATAGACAAGCTTCTGGCTTACCAGTAATGCAGGTACCAGGTGTGTGTCGACTTACCAGCTGTGCTAATTCACTGTTAGAATTAGCAGCAGCAGCAGAAGTGTTGGAAACGTCGCTGTGAGAACGAGACAAAGCCGCAGCATCTGCAACAACTGAATCTGCTCCACGGTTTGCTACACAGCAAATCCATCACACAGAAGTGCATGCTGTCACAAACGGTCCACTACAACTGTCAATTAGAGAACTGACAGTCCGATTGGTTCAGCCTTTCCAGATAATAACATGTCATGTGATAACTGCAATAGTACACAAAGACAAAAAAACTGGAGAAAATCATATCATATAAAGAATTTATAATGCAGAACTGAAAGCAATGCTTTTAAGCCACTGAAAGCAATGCATTCAAGTAACTGAAAGCAATGCTTTCAAGCCAATGAAAGCAATGCTTTCAAGCCACTGAAAGTAATGCTTTCAAGCCACTGAAAGCAATGCTTTCAAGCCACTGAAAGCAATGCTTTTAAGCCACTGAAAGCAATGCTTTCAAGCCACTGAAAGCAATGCTTTTAAGCCACCATGTCAAAATAATTGGTCATAATTCCACAAATACAGATTAATTCAGTAGGCTACGGTACTAATGTAACATTAACCACGTGTGGACATCATGAATATGTCACAAAAATGTGATATTTGACATTTTCACTAACATAGATATATTACCATTCACATGAGACATCGAGACATATGTATTCTCTGAAACAATTGATGTGAATATAACAATTAATACAGAATGAATGATGTCAACTTTTATATATAAAGGTGCTAACTGTCACACCGCATACTGCGATATATGACAGATAAACTATTTAACGTGGTCTTTCACATTCAAGTCACAATGTTTATCAACAAAAATTATTTACTCCACTACGCATTTAACTACTTTATCTTGTTATGTCAATAACAAACAGGTGACACTGACCACGTGCATGCAGCAATGCTTGCGTCCTGTTGCGAGTGACAGCCACCTTTTTAACGCTGTCTCTGTGTGTTAGACTCGTCATTGATGAGTGATCATTCACATCTCTAAGTTCCGTGAAAACATTCTCCGAAGACGACCTCGGGAATCCACGACAGTCATCCACATCATCGTCATCGCTGACTCTCAGTCTCTCATCATCACTTGAATATCGGCGTTCGGCACGCCGGCAGGGCGACGGTGTCTCAGACCTGTGAGATGTGAGACCACAACGCCTGCCGCTGGTGGAGCTACTTCTAGAGATTTTTGGCACTGGAGGCAGCGTAGGAACTGGTCGTTCCGACTTGTAGAACACAATATACTGCATGTAGACTCGACGTTTCTCGTAGATAACAAACTGCCTGTAAGGACCAACCTTCCCCTAAACAACGCATACAACAAGTTCTTACATGAAAACATTTGCCAACACAACAAGCATCAAACTATCACTACAGCAATTAATTGCTGTCAGTAGAAGAACAATTCTGATTTCAAACCGGAGCAGGCAGAACTCACCAAGTCTTGTCACACATACCTGTCATCATCCTAAACCTGCTCACTCAGAGTTACAAATGAAAACCTTAACAGCTGCGGCATCAGATGAACCTGCTTTCAAGCAATGGTGGAACAGGTGGATAAGAGCATGGCAAGGCAGTATGTCACAATGGCTATACCTGGTTTGGGAACAAGGCGAGCCGTATACCGTGCATTTGTGTGGCAAGCTACGGTAAGGTAGGTAATGTAAGTGTATTTATATAGTGCTCATGTTTGTAGTCCATGCAAGGCGTTCAGACATGGATCACACAGTGTTACCTGCAATTACACCAATGCCTGCCTTTATCTTGTTCACCAGATGGCACATCCCAAAACTGAGATTGCGTACATCTAATTGCAGCCTACTACTCATTTATCAACCCCGAAAGGATGAAAGGCTAAGTCGGCCTAGTTGGCTAACCTATAGCGGACGGTTTACCCACATAAGTGGCAGCTGCAGGTCGAGCGCAGGACAGAGAAAGTTAGCTGGTCAAAGACCAATGTTCTACCACTGTGCCACGAAACCAACCACAACTATGATGACGAGTGCTATGCTATGGGTTGCAGAAAGACTATCCGACCGGTAAAAAATCTCACATCAGCAATGTTTGAAGATTTTCTTAGAGACGCCGTCAGACAATCTGCCCTAGCCTGTGGTAATCATTGAACAACTGGCTGTTGAACAAAATCCGACAGTGAGCAGACGTGTGATAATCTGATGGCAGACGACAGTCGAGTGAGTATCATCGATTAAATCGAAAAAATATAGATGCAGAAAAACAACATACACTAGAAAAAAAATTTTTTCACTCTACCTACAGATACATTTTTGTATTACCTGCACATAATCACATTTATAACAAAAGACATGACTGACGTGGATCACAGGCTCTCAAACACAATTACCAATCCATCAAGAAATAAGAAACAATCAGTCAAGCAATCATTCAATACAGCACCAAAACCTGTAAGCAAATATGAGGTGCTGCAACTGACGTAACTAAATTTTTCTAATCGTACTGATACACTGAAGCGTCATTGAAGTCCGCAGCAAGTGCACAAGTTCATTAGCTGCTATACGTGCAGTGCATTAAACAGAAAGAGATAACAAAATATGTATTACATCATCGCAACTGTTTTACATTTATGTATAATTAACACAAACCGTCAACAATGCATACCTGAACAGAATGGTAATACGTCCTCTTTCCACCTGTGTTTTCCTTCTCTGGTTCCCGCATAAGATCAGGATCACTCTCCCCATCTTGATATACCTGAACGACATCATACATCGTTGTACACCTGACTGAACCACATCATTGTGACCCTGACATTCGCTGGTTTCTGTAGCAGACTAAAAACTGAACTGTACAACCGAGCGTGTGGTGGACACACAGCATCCTCGTGATAGGCTTCTATCAGAGTGGGCGGACATAAATTCCCTAATTGATTCATGAACAACGTAGTAAATTGGTCAGTAAAATGTAGCTCAGTTTAGTACATGTGAATAACAGAGAGAAAAAAACTGTTAAAAACTAAAATCAATGAACCATAGATAGCAGGGATGTAATTTTTACAGACGCTGGCGGTAATAAGTATCGTTTCAAATCTCAGTTGTATGACATTAGCATTCAATACACACACAACGAAGTATCAGTGATGGGTTACACATCAAATCAACTTTCAAACTACACTAATTCACTGGTAAATACAAATCTCAACAAGAGATGACCTTCGTGTCACCGAGGATGACTTGACATCGTATCACAAAGTGTTCGTCAGACGTTGAATTTGTCAACGACGCAGCGGCTGCATCTTCGCAGAATGCTCGGCACATTTCTGGATTATCACTGCAATTCATCCAGATAAATGCATAGAGATGTACAATGTACATGCATAAATTGCAAATATTCAATCATCACTAAACACTTCTGTACAAAGACGCCTTTTAATATTGTGCACTCTCTAATTCAAAAGCTTTGATCATTGATGTGCAAAGTGGGCGAGTTTTACCACCCACGCAGCACAGTGCAGATGATAGTGTCAGTCTGTGGGTGTGTGCTTGTTCCTTTGTCAAGACAGTAACTCTTTACCATTTAAGGTATCATCAAGAAATGTTCACACGTGAAAGAGATGGTCAAAGCTCAAACAAGTTTGAATATGGCTGCATTCCGATGGATGCACTGTGGCACACGGTTGGCGATTTAATATCCTTGACATTCTAGTTCCTACTTCAAATGACATTTAAACACTTAGTCTTTAACCTCACTCAGACCATCTGTACCACTACCAGCATTAATACCATTACTAAAAGGAAGTGGATTTATATAGCCCTTCATTGTAGTACCTGGCACTCAAGGCGCTCAGGTACGGATCACACAGTTTTACCTGCAAATTACACCACACCTGCCTCTACCTCATAAGCATTCACCAGATGGCGCCTCCCCAGACTGAGGTTGCGGACATCTAATTGCAGCCTACTACTCGTTATCTACCCCAAAAGAACTAAACGCCGAGTCGGCCTGCTACTACTACTACTACTACTACTACTATTATTATTACCACTACTAGTAGTAACAAAGCATCACGTTTCTAGATATGAGCACAAAAACAAACCTAGACATTCAATAACCAAATTCATATCAGATTCAGAAAATGACCAAATAGCAATAACGTCAGATTCAAATATACAATGCAGTCAGAGACCTTATTTGTCACAAACCTGAAATAAATTCCTCGACCAAAGTGACCGTGTACAGAGACACGTGGATCTAAGCCTTCAGCGCATATCTGATCAAGTGGACATGTCGTACCATGGTAAAGATCAGACACATTAACATCAAAACCTACAGTACCATACACAAAACACCTCGTCTCATATATACGCATATGTAAAAGAAATATGTACATATTCTGTTGCGACCCTGCACCTCTAGTACATCAGCTATGATTAACTGAAGAAATGCACCATAAATTCAAAATACAGAATGGTTGGTCATTGTTCAAACTGACATTTGTCACATTGTGTCTATTACAGAGCAATGGCCGAGTTGTATTTCAACACTCTAGACATATGGTACATATATATATATATATATATATGTATATATATATATACATCAGAAGTATTTTTCAACCACTGGCTCAACTTTGTAAATAACATCATAACATTTTACTAATATATACAATTTCTTTTACGCTATGCAGAACATTAACAGTACATAAATGAAGGCAAGAAACTTAGCTATTGCTAACAGATCATGCTCAGCATCACATATAAAGAAAAGAGCTTATGATACAGAAGACTGGCGTCAATGGAGGCCTGTGGACCTGCCTGAAAAGGCACAGCACTCGAGAGAGAGAGAGAGAGACAGATAGAGAGAAGGTTTATCTCTGCCAAAAATAATTAGGCCTAGTGACCGCTGTGAATTGGTAAACTTACGTGATATCAAATCAAAATCAAATTTAATTGTTTCAGTAGCTTGTATAGCTAGATGATTAAGATAAAAACAATAAAAAAAACATGACATTGTACATTGTCCTTCTGGTCGAATAAAACACTGTAGAAATAATTGGCCATTGTAACTGGCTTCATACATTATAGATGCTGTATTTTTGAGATACAAACAATGAAACCGTTTATAGTACCTGAAATGACTTTCTATCTCAGAGACTGGAGAAAACACTTATTTTTGGACAAAAATAGTTAAACTGACTTTCAAGGTCAATCAAGGTCATTGGTAGTTGTTGTCATCATCGTTTCTGGCATGCAACTCTTAAGATTGCGTAGCGCCATATGTCGACATCATCCTCCACACAGGGCGGTTCTGAGCCAAATCTGCTGATTCGAAGAGCATAAGGTAATGGCACAATTCAGTTGGCAAGACATCACTATCTATTAGTGGCCTGTAGCAACGAAGTGTGTATCTTATATCGTTTCCGAGACATTTAACGTCAAATAATGGCATGTTCTTGAAATCTGTGTCGGGTCAGTCGAGGTTTTTAAAAATGACACCCTTCAACAAATCACATACAACTTTCTATCAGTCTGCCATTGTAAGTATGGTATGACTCTATCATGTACCATGTTTGAGATATTTGACACTGAAGAATATCGTGACTTGAAATATAGGTCAGCAAACATTCACCGTGGGAATTTATGCACGACAGCACATCAATGAAATCTACAGACCTTGAGCTGTCTTTCTGCTGCTGACAGAACGGGTCTACATTCATTCACTTTACACCACACGCCCCAGGGAAAGCTATACTCGGTATGGTACATACTGAGACACAGTAAGTGTATGGTACACTCGACACACAGTAAGTGGTGTGTTATGATCTTTCAAGGTCATTCAAGGCCATCGAAATTAGAACCACCTGAAAGCCCATATTAGCATTCCATTGCCTACCTTCTGTCGTTTCCAAGATATAACAACTTATTGATTGAAAATCTGCATTTTTTCGACACTTTTTAATCACCAAAGTCTTGTTTGAAGCCCTGGTAAAAGGATTCCCCCGCGATCTAGGGTATAAAAGATGGTCTCAATAAACAAGAGTCTCTGGGCTGCCTGACAAAAACCATGTGATCGTATCAGCATTTGTCTTGGCATGGTACCGGCTTGTGACAGACAGACAGACAGACAGACGTCATCACACAATCGTCTTTCTTCAACAACAGCAGTAAATAAACATGACATTTCAACACAATAAAAATGAGACAAAAAAAATTTATAACAAAATAACAAATGAGACAAAAATAATCTAATTAGTACAGAAAACTTGCTAAATTAAATTTAAAACGTGGTGCGAGGCACAACAAGCATCCCACTGCAGAGTGCTGTCATCTGGCAAGTTTAACAGCAACTTATTGAAATTGCCAATCTATCGTCAAAGCTTCATGACAACAGACATAACTGCACTCTGCAATGGTTACATACATTACAACACAACAATACTAACAAACAGAATCGACTAAAACATATCTCTTGCTCAGTGGTGCCGGAAGCAAATTGAGATTGGTATGGCCAGCTGTTCCCCCTTCTTTCTCCCCTCCCCTCCCCACCCTTTACCCTTCTTCTACCCTTTCCCTTCCCTCCTTTACCCACTTTCCCTCCCTCCCAAGCTCCCCTTCCTCCCCTCCCCCTGCTGTGAGATGGCCCTTTAAATCCAGCTAGGGGCCTGGGGAGTGCTGTAAGTTGCCCCAGCGGACCCAGGCATAGCCCGACCAGCTAGGGGCCTGGGGAGTGCTGTAAGTTGCCCCAGCGGACCCAGGCATAGCCCGACCAACAAATGAATTTTGTTGAAATTTGAGGTCAAAATTAAGTATCTCAGTACAATCATTTTGTCTACATATTTAATTAATTTTAACTACAAAAAGGTTGCAAAAATTGATCTATATTCAAAGATTAATGAAAAGAACAACATGAAATTAAACAAGTGTCAGCAGTCAAAACGTAAAAAACATAATTAACGTGTCGCTGGTCAATATTAGGTACTGTGAACACACTGGTGAATACATAAATATTTTTTGCAGCTCTTGCCAGAATTTTTGAATATTTTTGGTCTCAGAAAGGCGTTATTGGTGCATTCTGACGAGGGGAGAACAGAGTCTGGCACATGAAAGAGTGAGTGGGGTTTGATATGGGCTGAATCTATCATGACCGTTGCCTGTGTGATATACCGGAACTAGACCACGTCGATTTTCTAAACTAACAGACAGTATAAAAAGTCACATCATTACTAATGTGTGTACAGTAAAGCATTCATTACAACATGCTTAATTTGCGAACTGAAGCATGTTGCAAGTTGCATACTCTCAGTCCCTAGCAATTTGCCTTACAATGAGTGAAATGCCAACAGATTGGTACGGTGGCTGCCCTACCTGCTATACCGCTTCCGGCGCCACTGACCTCGCTGATTATAGCCAAGCAAGGAAAATTACAAGTATAAATTTGCTCAACACTGCCACCTTGTGGTCTGCTCTTTTTCACGGTTTCAACTTCTTTGTCAAATATCTGCTGCAACTCTGGTGTGTGTAGTCGCCATATCCGCGTCATTTCCATGCCATTGTCTCCCAGCTGTTTCTTCACCTCCCAGTAGTGGAAGTCTGAGTTGAGAAGATCTTCGTAGCTGCCGAGTGACAGCCACGTCTCAAGCCGCTGTCTCTGCTGCGGAATCTCGACGCTCGACGTGGTTAAGTGTGGCCGAAAGGAGTAAACTGGAGACGGTTCACTGGAGGCAGCGGACATCAACAGTGACTGTGTAACACAGGCCTGTGAATGTGGCACAGGTGTACTCGCCTCCGTAGCTGTAAACAAAAACTGTCGTATAACTAATCTGATACAACTGGTTGAAATCATGTTACGTTGTCTGTTACACACTACACTGTTGAACTGACCACACACACTTGGCTGACAGTAGCCACTGACCACACACACACACACACTTGGCTGACAGTAGCCACTGACCTATGGCTGAATTACCTTCCAAAAGGCTTTTAACCAGGCCCAGCTGACATCATAATCGCTCTTATCATTTCACAATCTTTTGAAAGAAAGATATACCAAACAATGTTCTAACTTTTTTTATTCAAGAAAATCTTCATTGATCACAAAAAAAACAATTTTTATTAAAAATGACATTAGATGAAACGATTATTTTTTATTGAAATGATATTTAAAACTCTTATCATTACAGCTCGGTTAAATATTTAAAAATGTGTGCTTTACATATTCCATGGATGTTATCACAATTAGTTAATTACTGGAATAAGTTACTTACTGGATAATTTACGATACGATACAGTACGATATTGTGTATTAAACGTGCAGTAAAAAGCGGATGCATAGCCAGCTTAGTCCACCACTGATTACTACAGTCTACATATTTGTTTTATTTCACGACATGACAAAACAATAAAATATGCTTGTCCCAAAGATTACATACATTTTAACTGTAACTGACATCATATCACATCTGTATATACCTAGCTACCAACAGATTTTGTATTACCATATAAATGATGATGATGATGATGATAATGATACTGACAATAATTTATGTAAAGATAAAAAATAACAATAAAAGTTGTATTTGCTAAGGTGCAGTGAGATTGTAACGTCAGAGGCACTGGTGACGGTTACGTCAGTGCTAAACGGCCTCGTCAAATAGAAGACATTTAAGCTGAGAATTAACGTGCACTGGGCCAAGGTAACATGGCCTCACTGCTGGATGGCCTCAGTGTTGGATGACCTCACTGCTGGATGGCCTCGCTGCCCATCCGAAAGGAAATGGGTGAAAAGCTGAGATTTAAAAACTCTCAATGAGTGACTTTTGAGATCTGTTTTAGGTAGAGTTCAAGACGCTGGGCAGGTGTGCCAAGCAATGGTAATGTGACAGACAAATTAGACCGTGGTGAATCTGCATGCTACTTAAACACATCATTTACGTTCAATAATACCACAACAAACTGAATACATAACAAAAACTTTGTACCTTGCTGCACAGCCCAATTTCCTCTAATCAGCCAACTATTTATTATCTGTAATAAAATAGAACCAATTAAAGTACAATGAATTTTTCATTTAAGTATAGAAAATTGAAACTGCTCCACTGCCTGGGTTAAAGACAATTGGAAATTACTGAAAACTGAAAAAAATGAGAAACAAATGAAAATGGAAAGTTGGCATTTTTGGACAATTCTATAGCACTCGGCAGAGAAGTGAAAGTGAAAGTGTCTGTTTGCAGGGGCATCTTAACACGTTTACCACACGCACACTGACAGCGTAGCGAGGTGGTATGTTTTCAGTAGTCTCTGTCTGTGGGTATGTCGGTTTGTTTGTCAACATAAAACTCTCAAACCGTTCGAGATATCACAATAAAATTTTTATGAGAGCGAGATACGGTCAAACGCTTGGACATCAAAAACAGCTGCATTCCAATGCACTGCAGCAGACGAGTGCTGACGCAATGTCTCACAGCCTCTGACATTGTACTAACACATGTTAACACATCAATCAAACAAAAGTCACTGATAAAGACCAGAACCTGCGACAGACGGCATCTGTGACTGCATGATTGCTTCCTGCAGCGCAAGGGTCTCTGCAATGCTTGCTTCTCCAATGGCTGAAAGCACGTGGTGCAAATCAGCTGAATTAGCCACAGCTTCATCATCTGTGACAGCAGAAAATAAAATATGGTCATCCTAAACTTTAAATATAACATTCTTTTTCAAAACTAATAAAAAGCCAAAAATTTGCCACTTTACGTTACCGTACAGTTCATGTTCTTCATCAATATGATGTGTGTTGCCCAGGTTAACAAATTTACATAATGCTAACATTATAAATACCGGAATGTCTTGAATATCATCTATAATTATTCAACACTTCAGTTTATCAGCCGCAAAAAGATGCATATAAATAATGTGAAAGTAATTCTAAATCACAAATTGAATAAACATACTCCATAAAGTAATAACGAGAAAAACCGTCAATACATAAACTGATAATAAAAATGACGGCTATGATAAAGTATGTTAACTGGAACAGGTTTGTAATAGACTTAAGACTGGTGTAACAGAATCACAGAGGATGACTGTACACGGATTTTTGATGTTCATCCATTTACTTATATTTATTTATGTTTATGGTGTATTTAGTTAATTACCACATGACGCGTGTGCATAGCGCAGACTATGCTATTGCAAGATGTCTGTCCATCCGTCCATCACATGCTGGTATTCAGTTGATGCCGCTGGACATATCCTCAAATTTTTGCACCATCACGTAGCCACTCCATTCTAGTTTTTCTATTACCAAACCTAATTGCAATATTTCAACGGGGACCTAACAGTGCGTCGAATGCAAGGAAGGTATGAAAAAATCGTGATTTTTGACCAAGATCTCGTTATATGTCAGAAACAATACAAGATATGGCCATAGTTAGTTACTATGGAATGCGAATAGGAAACATTACCCAAGCTTTTGAACGGTACCTTTTCAATGACCACAAGTGACACCCAACTAGGGCGTCGCTCGTAGGGAAATTTCAGGATCGATTGTCGTAGGCGTTTTCCAGTTTAATCTTGCGAGATATCGCAAGAATTGACCAATTAACCGTGTCCACTGCAGACACTATATA
>Ga0209149_1001091_pt1 | contig 13030 bp, 4 predicted proteins | sample WorMetTyACAVOLI2_FD_187423 | JGI IMG/M metagenome (GOLD analysis project Ga0209149, IMG submission 187423) | Marine gutless worms symbiont microbial communities from Max Planck institute for Marine Microbiology, Germany - Olavius algarvensis... ... | reverse complement strand
TGCACTGTGGCCAAACGGTGCATCCTAGGCCTATAGTTACTATGGAACACTAATAGGAACCCCTACCCCAGGAATTCAATGGTACAAATTTAGACCCCCTGGGGTGACCCCTAACCGGGGAATGGGGCCCCGTGAGGCGCTTTTTGTCAAATTACTTTGACTTCTTGTTTGAAATATCAGATTAAGATATGTCTGCACTGCACCAGATGAAGTGACCCTTCAAGCCCACTAACAGTAACAGTCACTGCTAAGGTGCTGTTTGACAGACATATGACATACTACTGTAACTGTCCCTATCCTGTGCTGCTTCCAACACATTGCTACACGTTACTGGAGAATAAATTTTAACCCTCGCAATTTCTCTGCTACCTCACAGATGCACGTTACCCCATCAGAATTTCACCAAAATCTTTGATGTAAGGAAACGAATGTGATACGGCCACTGGGTAATAGAAGTCGTTTAGATGTAATACGTGTGACAGACAGACAGACAGACAGACAGACACTCAACTGCCACTGCACATTCCACGCTTTGCACGGCAATGTGAGGTGACACATGTACACAGTACACACATAAAAACAAAATATCATGACATGAAATGGAATGAAATCAGTGAAATCAATTACATAATTAACAGCAAAGTGAGAATGCAGCGACTAATACTTCACACAACTACTCACATAATGAACACTGAAGCGTCATAGTCACTAGTTTTATAACCTGTTGAACAAATTGAAGACGAAAATGTCATCGAGATATCACGTGTACAGATGCTTCCAATGCAGATGCGCTTGGACAGAACCACGTGTAAAGTGCGACTTTTACTAGCACATGGGAGTAATTTTGGCTGAATGCCCTACCAGACACCACAACTGACTGACATATATATACACTGTGTTCGAAAAAAACCAGGTGACCACGTTTTTGATGATAAGTTGAACTAGAACTGTCCGTTTACAAAAATTTTTGGCATACGTATTACTAAGAGTATAGGCCTTTGACAGGTATTTTTAGTTTCCCACTAAACCTACTTAATGCATCTACTTTACCTTGCAAAACTGACGAGACCTAAATATCACGAATTTAGCCTTAAATTGCTGATTTTTCCAATGCTACAACACTAGGATATTAACTGCAAAACTGTCACCAATTACTTTACTTACTTATTATTCAACTTACAGTTTATAAGAGAACAATAACAAGATTTAGTGCAGACGATAAGGTTGTTTATCAGCGAGTGAGATGAGATGCGATTGGCTTCAGACAACTGCTGAGCACGACGTCGTTTGAAGCACTGAAGCTGGAGCTTGTGGTGAATTATCCTGTGCACACTTGAACGGAGAATGGCAGTTTCACGCAAAATCTCACGAGCTGATCGGTGCCTTTTTGGCTTGTCCTGCTGACTGAGCACAAGGTCATCCAATGCTATGCGCTGAACGTGGTGTGCGGCTGCCTGTACCAGTTTTGTGGATTCTCTTCAGCAGACTGTCGATGCTTCCAAGTTTCTGACCCTTGTCGGGCAATTCACTCAACATCCTTCATTCACCATACTGCTTTAACAGATAGAGATTTTTAATGAGAACTTCAAGCTTCTGCAAAAGTTTCATGATTTTGTTTAATTTTTACTGATATTTACGTCTTAACAGTTTCCCAAGGTAAAGTAGGTGCACAAAATAGGTGAGGCGGGAAAATAAAAACACCTGCAGATGGCCTATACTCTTGGTAATAAGTGTACCAAAAATTGTTGTAAACGTACAATTCTAGTACAACTAATCGTCAAAGATATGGTCGTGATTTTTTTGGAACACAGTGTATATATTCACAGCATGTTCACAAAAACATCTCTTCTGTTTTCTTGCATAGCTGCTAGAACAATTAATAAACATGAACCAAAATTTCAGACAATATAGCGGATAAAATGCTAACTGTATGCATCTAAAAATAATTTGTATGTTGGTTAAAGATTCTTTGCTGACAGGAATGTAATGGACGTCAGTAAAAATTGTGTTACATAACAGGATTTACCACTTAAGATAAACATTTCAGTAAATGGTTATCAGCAACAACAACAACAACAACAAATTTATTTGCAGCAAGTAAAAAGGGTGAAATAAGCATTTCACCAAGACGTTTTCTGACAGAGGACAAAGTGTTAACGGGCTACAGTCGGTTTCAATAAAATTAGTACAAGATCCTTAACTCTACTGATATTCGCAGTCAGTCATGCAGGCAATGTGAAGTTCAACCACTACGCTGATGTGGGTGAACACTGCAACTGTTGTCAGTATTTTCAGTATTAAATTCCATCCTGTCAGAAAACATCCCAGTCAAGCATTCTGCTCACACTTTTAGCTCACTCACTGACGACCATTTAATGAAACGTATATTGGTAACTCACTCCCATTGTTGCAAAAGCACTGTCAGAGACGTCCAGCTTACACTGCTGTTAACAAACAGCACTTAACAGCCAAAATTATTTTTAGAAAAATAAAATTAGCATTTTCTCCACTATAATTGCTAAAATTTTGGTTCAAATCTGGTAATTTTTCTAGAGGTAATATAAGAAAACAATGAGGATGTTTTTTATGAACACAATGTATATAGTAGGGCTGCAGGACGATTAATTTTTTATTAAAATTAATCAATGATTAAAAAATAACTACAAATAAGCACAATTAATCTCAACTTTTCATTGGTATTATGAACAAGATAGTTTGATACTTGTTAACTTGGTTGTTTGACACTTATTGCCGCACGATGCTATGCATAAGCACGACCTATGCCATCATGCGGTGTCTGTCCGTCTGTGTCTGTCACGTTCGTGGATCATGTCAAAACGAATAAAGATATCTTCAAAATTTTTTCACCGTCGGGTAGCCACACCATTCTCGTTATCCGTGCTAAACGGCATAGCAATATTCCGACGGGAACCCCCCCCCCCCTAACGGGGGCGTCGAATGCAGGTAAAGTAGGCAGAAATTGCAACTCTGAGCCTATATCTGGCTTGACTACCTGAGATAACACTGCAACAGGGAGGTGTTGTCAACGCAGTCGCCAGTGGAGCACGGCCAGTGTGTCGCAAGTTATTACGACACACTGCTGGTAGTAAGCGGCAGTGTTGATTGCCGGAGATGACGACGAAATGTTTATGACAAGAAACCTCAACGTTACGCCAAAGACAACAGAACAGCAGTGATAAATCTGTAGCCTACGTAACTAACAATAAAAGACTCTACTGGACGTTTTGTACTGTTGAAGCTAACTACTGACAGACACGAAGCATCGCACAGCTTCCTTGCGACAGCAGAGCTACTTCTTTTTTCTGTTTATGTTACAGTTTTTACAGAATTTACTTACGAATTATGATTTATGCCTTTTAGTTTTACTTTCACTGTTACCTTCGTATCAATATCACACATTCGACATTTGCATAATGCAATGTCATGTGTTTTATTCATTAAATATTTAATCGTGATTAATCATTAATCGCAACATCAACGGAATTAATCTGCAGCCCTAATATACATGTGTCAGTGGAGTGGGTATAAATCCTTAGCCACTGAGCGATGGCAGAGATTGTTAAGTTTAACAGTTACGAATGCACTAAGCTTATAATTATGACACGGCTGGATTTCCTTGCACACAGTAACACACACCAGACACATGAAAACCGACAATATAAACAGCTTAATTGCTGACACAACACGATGCACATAACACACAACGTACACCATGTGGTCACATAACACTACATAAATGTCATCTCGTGCTTAGTGAGATAGTTAAATTTGTTGTACATGAAGGCAAAAATATATATTCAATGAGGAAAAGCTGAACTAAATGTTTTCCGCCAAGTGTAAAAAAAACCTAGCGATCCCCAAGACATCGGACGACAATTGTATTATGAACGACAATATAGATTTACCAGAAAATTTCATTGTAACAAATTTGACGGAGAATGTAACGAAGACACAGCAACCATCTTTCAGCCACCCACCACTGTGGTAGACGCTACTGTTGGCAGGGTAAATATACTTGAACTGAGGGACTAGGCCTACTAGACCTCCTGTTGACCTGAACACACTCAACACAGCTCTGTAAGTGTAAACTAGTGGCAATAAGTCTTGCTTATATATTGAAGCACAGAGATCATCAGTCAAACTGAAATATCACACCAACGCACAACTGCACTAGCCACACACGTTCAGCTTGTGCTTCCGGCAGCTGAGGCATGATGACCTACAGTCATTTCCTCAGGAACTGCTGCAGACTGCTACAATTCAGACGCCATACCTGACATGCAACCAATAGTCTCAAACTAACCATAACTTACGACACATTCTGACTACGTAAAACTCACTGGACAGTAAAAACCAAAGATTACTAAACTGGATTAACAGCATCATACAACATCACATGACACAGACACAATGACACTGACACTAACACAGTTGCACCATTCCGACACCATCCTCTTTATTATGTTTCACTCCATAATCGTATAAAAATGTCCCAATAAAAAAGATGCCACAAAGCTTTGTTTGTACACTAGCCCGTTGGAAGGTTTGGACATGGCCATGTGTAATGTGAAATATCTCTGCAGCATAGAGCAATGCTGGCAGGATGCCCTGCATGATGCCTGCAGTGACTCATATCGATGACAGCAGAAACTTAATCCAGTCAGACGGATGAGAGTTTACTGCCTCGACCACTGAGCCATGGCTGCCCATGTAATATTCTCAAGGGTACAGACTACACACAACGGCCGTCTTGGCACACATGGTATCCTTCACTACAGATGTTTATTTGCAAAAGTGCAGAAATAAAGAACAAAAAATAATATCAAAAATTTAAAAAACAAAACTAAATTTACAAAAACGTCACATACACCGTGGTTGGAAAAAGTTAATCTTCTAAATAAAAATGCAATATTACATTTTTTTTGCACACAACATCACAAATGTGATGTAAAATATTTATACAACTATTGTCTGCCTTTCATAGCTAGTGCTGCTACTTTACCTTGCAAAATTAAACGTCTGCTGTTTACATCACAACATAAAAATGGACCTAGTGCAAGAAAATAACTTCGGCCTTCAAATTTGCTGGATATAAATCTGGACGATTACAGTACATAGAAATTACTGCAATACTGCAATTTGCAAAAAAAAAACGCATCACTGATCTTCACAATGTAAAACAATGACTGAACACGTCGTGGGCCAAGCTGGATCATGCAGTAATTGCAGCAGGTTGTTTCTGAGTCGTTGACATCTCGCAGTATGTGTCAAGGTAGAAGTTCGGCAAACTGACTTCGACAACATGTCAGTAGCAACTTTATGCCATTAGTGACGATACGCAGAGTTACATACTAACAGATGCATCTGTTTTCTCATACTTGGTCTGTGTCAATGTTACAGACAAACAATTTAGCAAGCATTTCGTTTTGGAAAGTAAAGCAGCAGCATTCATTAGGTAACACGGACATTCGTGTCCATAATTTTCACGATGTGGCCTGCCAAAACTTACAATGATGCAAAAGTGATGTACAAAATGTATTTGGCCTATTTTCTTCCCAGACACAGTGTAGCAAAGTAAAGAAGATTTATAATAAAAACAACAAAATGATTATTATAGACCCGAAAAATGTTTCAGCAGATAGTTGACATTCACCACAGTAATTGGTGCAACATTATAACATTTATTAAAGCACAGAGCCACGAAAAATGTACGAGAACGAACACACATTTGCGAACTGTTTTATATGGTTCAGGCGTAAACAGGCATTTACGACACAATCTCAGACAATTAATACGACAACTCATTCTATGCAGATGAATTCGCTAGAAGATCCGTGCATTCGCGACATGTGAGTCTGAAGATTTTCTTTGCGAGTATAAGATGAATCACACAGGGTGCACTGAAATGGCCGCTCTCCCGTGTGCTGGCGCTGATGGCGCTCCATTGACGCTTTCTGGGAAAATGATCGGCCACAGTACGGACAAGGAATACGATGATGAACAGCTGCGCAGTGGTCGCAGAGTTCTGACGACCCGACAAAACGTGCACGGCATACATCGCAGACAAACGGACGTGAAGGATCGAGCTGAGCAATTGCACGCAAAGTCTGACAGGACAGAACGCCACGCCGCGTCACGACCTGCGGATCGTATAATGTCCCATTCACCGCGGTCAGCGTACTGTCCTCAACATCTGACATTTCCATCGACCCCATCACATCCGCAGACCAATACTCGGGTTGTCGTTTGCCAAACTCGGAGTGGACAGAATGATGTGCTGACATGAAGCTTCCACGTAGTTCGTCTTCTCGAGGCCGACTGTTCACCACTCCATCGTCATCAACAGTCTCACCTGTGTGCTCAAACAGGTGACGTTCACGAGTCGATTCACATGGAAACAACAATGCGCAGAATGGACAAGCGTAGCGATTATGTACAGTTGCGCAGTGCACATTGAACGATGGAAAGTCGGCAAATACTGATCCACATACGTCACAGCTTCGCGGCGTTGACTGTTCCATACCAGTTGTCGAATCATCCACATTTTCATCTGCTAAGTCGTCAGCTGTCTCAGAACGATGGTCACTGTTCGAGTTATGAGATGGTGGTCTGTTAATATATCCATCATTGCTCGGCCGTCTTGGCTCGGTGGCATTTGGTATTACTTTGAGCGGCGGTGGACTACTCATGACCGGTTTTGAAACTAGCTTTTCCAGGTCCTTAATTCCAACATCTCTACTTGCACTGGATACTTCCTTTGCACCCGATGTCTCCACATGACTTCTGCTGAAACCCACATCAAAGCCGGTAGCGCCAGCGGACTGTAATCTCCTTGTTAGCTGAAGTTGGTCAGCAGATGCATCAAACTGCATATCATTGTTGACATTAGTGAGTTCATTTGCTTCGACGTAACCCGGTTCTTGCTTTACTAGGCTCAAATCTGGGACTTGCATGCTGCTGCTGCAAAAATGGTCATAACTCGGCAATTCTGGCTGAGCATTTTGTTCTCCCACTTTTCTCCTCTTGGCCGCAGAAGGCTCTACCTGATCGGCTTGTTTCAGCAATCCATCCACAAACGACTGACTGGGTCCAGATGATAACCAATCATTCACATTTTCAAAAGCTTTACCGTCATCATCGGTGACATGTTCGTGAAACTTGAAGACTGTCGGTCGTGGATCACTGTAACTCACACTGGAGTTGTCGCCGCCACAGTGCCGACTGACACAAATGATAGCATCTACTTCAAAGCCGCCACGTGCGTCATGACCAAGGTGTGTCTTACACAAGAACACAATGGACTCACGCAGAAGCCTCCGAGTTGTTTCACGATCCATCTTCCTGTATCACAGCATACCGTGACTTAAGATCAACACACAAATAAACAAAAGAAATTTGGCAAAATCTGCATAGTGAATGCATTCAAAAGCCTGTCACTGTCACCCCCATTCAGTCTACTCTATAGGTGGTGTGGTAAGTATGCGTGAAGAAGTGTGGACTGTGCAAGGATATGAGTAGCACTGATGGAGTTTTAGGGCCCCACACGTCTACCCTTTCTATTCTCCCTCAGCCTTGGTCATGTGGCCTTCACTGTCACTCACAGAGGCCAAGCTCTGTGCTACATTTTGCATCTTTATATTTATCACAAACATTTGTTAAGTTGTTTATAAACGACTGTTGTTAACGTATACTAGTGCTGTTACGATTATCGTCATTACGATTTTTATCGCGATATTTTAGAATTATCGTATTGTATCGTTATCGCGATAATTTTGATTCATCGTATCATTTATCTATCGAAAACAGTAATTGACACATCGTAACAGCACTAGCGTATACAGTCGGTTTTCGTCATAAAAATTTGGTTGGTGGTACGGTTGAGTTTTTATACAACACCATTATATATGGCATGAACTTGAAATATGTAATATGCTACATTAAAAGTGGAGAGATCGTCCAATAGATAGACAGATAATGTCGATTTATATAGCGCATCGTCGTAGAAAAACCTCTAACGCGCTGAACACACTAGTACTTAGCGAACAAGAATGTTTTCAATAAACGTATGAAAGACTCGTCACTACACGTCATATCGCGGAGGTCAGCCGACAGCGAATTCAAAGTCGTTGGTCCAGCGACAGCAAAGGACCGACGACCAAGTGAGCCGAGTTGGTAACGTGGCACAAGAAGTCGGTGACGACTGGCAGAGCGTAGTCGCTGTCTGCTGGCGATGTCCGAGGCTGACGTAACACAATCAGTCAGGTACTGCGGGGCCTTGTGTTGCTGACACCGGCACACTGTTACGCCAAGCTTGTACTGCACACGTTCTGGAACGTCCAGCCAGTGCAGGTCGACGTACAGCAGACGTGACAGACCACGATCGAATTTGCGGGTACCACTGACTAGGCATCCAGCAGCATTCAGCACTCGTTTAAGTTTGTCTGTCACAGACCTCGGCGCCCCGGCTAGTACACAGTTACAGTAATCGAGGCACGTCGTGACAAAGGCGTGCACGAGTGTCTTCACGGACTCAACGTCGAGTGAACGTCGGACTCGTCTCAGTTGGCGAAGCCAGAAAAAACACTTCGCACACATGTTAGAGACGTGCTTGTCCAGACTGGGCGATGATATCGTCACGCCAAGGACACGGACGTGGTCACTAGCAGCAACAATGTCTGTTCCAAGCTGCAGCGATGGGCCACCACTTCCTAACGGAGTGTGCCCATATCTGTATTAGCTCAGTCTAGGAGGCAAGCAAGTCAAGAAATCAAATGTGTTTATGGTGCACACTGCAGCACAGGTAAGACAGTAAAAAGTTCAAATGGCATAAGTCTGGATATCTGACATGTCTACCAGTCCCGACTCAACGTAGGTGTATGTAGCCTTGGATCATAAATAGTGGGTTATTGAGTCAATTAGGCAGTAGAGAATGGCACGGGGACAGGTGCTTGACCCCAGTACCGCCCAGAAAAATATATTCTTGTCCCTGTCCCCAACCCGTTCACGCACCATTAGCTGCATTCTGTCCCCATCCCCACCCCATTACCGTACTTTTTGTCCACATCCCCACCCCAGTACTGCAGAGTCGTGCAAACAAGAACACCCCATTCCCAAGTGTGGAAAAGACGATGGATATATTATGACACTTGGTCCGTATGTTTTGAGATTTTATTTGGATCTATGTAAACAGTTTTTACTTTCTGCATTTTGTGCATAATGTCATAGTTCTTTTAATCTTTAATATCGCTGCTTTTACATAACAATAAAATAAATATACGTCTGAGTAGTGTACCACATACACTTAACAACTGCACAATGCTCACTGATCACTAAAGTACACAGGACCTGCGCACACATACAGTGTCAGATACCATCAACTGCAGGCAGAGCGCTCGGGATGTGGACGTGAAGGGAGCTTGGCTTGGTTGCTTCCCTCACTCGCGCTGACGTTGGCAGCATCAAAGACTATACAATGGTCCCAGTCACAGCCGGTGGTCCACTCCCTGTGCTTCTCCGACTGACCACAGGCTGACCGTGTTACACGCTGCTAATACGGCTGAGACTGCGAGTGCGATAATGCCCAGTCGGTGACACAGCATGTCGGCTTAAATTTTACTATCGCAGTCATTTTATTAGTAACTTTATTACTCGTTAGGGTTTAACGCTTTATCCCCCGTGGTATTACTGCCGACTTTGAAACCCATTACCGCGGCTATGATCCCCATCGCTAGAGACCAACCTAATTCACGGGAAAAAATGTGCGATTTCACGGTACAGTTATTAAAATGTGCCAAATTTCACAGAAAATTCACGGAAGAAGTTTGAGAAATTCACGGAAAATTCACGGGCCCCACAGCCGTTATTTCGAGGTGCTGTGTTAATGCAAACTAAGAAATCTGTTGAATAGCACATTTGAAATTTCTGAACAACGAATCTTTATTATTATTGTTATTAATGTACTAAGTCAAGACTCGAGACTGGATGTAAGTAAGTAACACAGTGAATACATGCCAACTACTTAGTGCTGAAGTGTGACATGTAGCAAACAACAAAATCAACACAAAAGCTGTTGATAACTCTGAAAACCTTCATAAATGAAAGTAAAAGCGTTAAAATTCAAAATTGACGAAAAATCACGGATTTCACGGAATTTCACAGAATGGGCGTATTTCACAGAAGAAGGCCAATTTCACGGAAAATGTTACGGCCGTGAAATCGTGAATTAGGTTGGTCCCTACCCATCGCCGCGGTATTACCGTGGCTTCCCTCCCCATTACCGCAGTAAGGGTTTGAATTGTAAATAAAGAAGAACCGAAACGCCAAGCACCAAAGGTGCGAGAATCGAGGCCCGCAGGGCTGAGAGCTGGGGGTTGGGTTCTTGCGGACAGAGGCAGCCAGCCCCCCTCCCCGCCAGCTAGGAGGTCTGGGGAGCACTGTAAGCTCCCCCAGCGGGGTCTGGGGGCGGAGCCGCAGCCAAAATCGAATTTGGTGCTTTTTCGTCTTAATATATGACATCTGGTGACAACAAATTTAGTGATTTTCATGGGAGTCAGCTGAGCAAATTTCGTTAACTTTACACAGTAAGGGCAATATTGCCCAGCAAGAAACAAAACAACTCTTTTTATCTTCTCGTAAACATTTATTTCACAGTCAAATCGCTAGTGCCGTTGACTTAATCAATCAAATATTTTACGAATATGATAGTAGCAACATTCCTGCTTATGTGGTTCGCTTTTTCTGGACTGATTGTCACACGCGGCACGGTGTCCACGTGTGAGCCATTATTTTAAATTATTTGACATCCAGTAGTGCGCGTTGAAATAGTCAAGCGATGGTCCAACTAGGATGATGAAAGGTTCAACAGTCGTTCTACGCCCAGTCGGTTGCGCAGTGGTGTGCATATTAGGTTCATTGTACTGAACCCACGTTCTGCGTCAGCCGATTTGGGACCCCATAAGACTGGAGTTTAATTACCAGTATGTAATCACCATCAGTCAGTGCAACACGGCTGCGTGTGGTGATTCGGTGGTTGGCATTTTATCACACAGTGTCAGTTACATGCACCACGAGACCCTTGCGATGTCTACTGCCACCCAACTAAGCAAAAACTCTAGCATTATCCAACTTTAGCCTAGTGTTGTTATGGTGGCATCGTCGGTGTTTACAGTCTGTTTTTGTTGCTAACAGTTTGGTTCGGTTCTGTATAAAACACCGCCATACAAGGCATGAAGTATGTAACACTTGAGAGGTCATCCGTTAACTAGCTAAGCCTAGTAGGCAAGCAAGTTGAAGGAGTCAAACGCGGTGCACGGTGGACGTCGGCTGGTTAAAATACGTGTGTTTTGATGTATGTGGAGTCATTTAGGCTCACAGTGCAGCAGGGTATTAGTGCGGCACATGACCATGGTCTTCAAAGGCAGCTGCAATAAGCCTACTATACTACCTCTGTCGTTTTAGTGATTGCCCACGTTTTCATTTTCAGAGGAGCCTTCATAAAGTGGACCAACTGACGGGCATAACGTCTGGAGTGGGGGAGAAGGGGACCCTTCCACGCTAACACCGGCACATCTAACATCATCCTAAAACCCAGAAGCGGTCATTCTCTAAGAATTATCTAATCATATCATTATCACAAGATTTTTGATTTATCATATCATATCGTTTATCGATCGAAAACACTATTTGTCATATCGTAACAGCACTTAGTTATAATGTACATCGTTTGACGGTTTTCTAAAAGGCGTTGAATGACCTTTCAGCCATTTCTCTGGATTATCTATCAGTTCCATCACGGCATACTAGAGCCTCCAATGAAAAGAAATTTATGTCATTGCCAGTTTGTACTGATGTTTTCAAACATTCATTCTTCCTCGGACCATTACCGATTAAAACTCCCTCCCACTGGCTGTTCGTCTCTCGCAGTCGACTCAGTCCTTCCACGGGGCTCTGCTGAACTCGGCATCCTCCAACCATTGCTGATAATCATGACACTCCGGCAGTAACGAGTGGTCTGCACCCATTGCTGGATATCTCACCGAAGAACAGAAGAACTGCTCTGTGATCCTATTTTTGCCGGTCATGCCTAAAATCCGGCCCGGCCAGGCCGGCCCAGCTGCCTAAATACCGTCCCGGCCAGGCCTAAAACCCGCCCCGGCCGGGCGGAGAGTGACCTGCCGTTGACAGTGGCCGTGAAAGTGCGACTTGCGACAATCAAAGGATACTGCCCGCAGCCGGTATTACGTAATCGTGTCAGCGTGATCTGTTGGTCAGACGGCCAGGCTGGGAATGGGAGGACACATCAAGCCAATTTGCTAATTCCTATGCCTACAAGTCATTTGAAATATGTATATGGAGGCGAATGATGAAAGTACCATGGACTGAGCACAAAACAAATGAAGAAATACTGAAGATGGATGAGACAGAAAGAAAACTAATGGACACCGTTAGAAGTCGACAGAAGAGATGGCTAGGTCACATCCTAAAACATGACTCATTACTGAGAATAACGTTAGAAGGACAAATACAGGGGAAGAAGGCTTATCGGAGACCAAGAACAATGCTTTTGGATTGGATACTGAAGACAGAGGAAGGCAATATCAGCTACGAAGAACTAGATTTCCACCCAGGACAGGTCTAGATGGAGTCAATGAAGATGGAAACATGCCATATGGCAGAGCACTACAGAGAGAGGCCTACAAGGTTTTGTAAGTTGTAAAATGTAAATTATCGCAAGTCTAACAGACACTGTAATTATGTCAGATGCATATGCATAGCGCAGACTATACCGTGGCAAGATGTCTGTCCATCCGTTTGTCACACGCCGGTATCGAGTTGATAGAGCTATGTTTACACTGGCAGAATAGAAAGTTGTATGTGATCTTCTACTATTTAAAACAAGAAGCCCAGCTAGTGCTGGGATAGCCAACCGTCCGTTGGTATTTTTGGGAATTTTTTTAATTTTCGGACTAGGATGATGAAACTTGGCATCCAGGTAGCGAAGGGATGTCAC
>Ga0209149_1001089_pt1 | contig 13039 bp, 9 predicted proteins | sample WorMetTyACAVOLI2_FD_187423 | JGI IMG/M metagenome (GOLD analysis project Ga0209149, IMG submission 187423) | Marine gutless worms symbiont microbial communities from Max Planck institute for Marine Microbiology, Germany - Olavius algarvensis... ... | reverse complement strand
GGACGGACGGACGGACGGACGGACGGACGGACGGACGGACGGACGGACGGACGGGCAGACATTTTTTCCCTCTAATATTATTAGGTCGACTTTTCGAAGTCGACCTAAAAATAGATCAGACTTAGTTCTTAGACCAAACGGATTATCTGATTGGCAAATTACTAGGTCAGACAAAGTTTAGATTAGAACACGGATCAGACCAGACTCTTAAACCTACCACGATCAGCACATCACTTCTGTTTACAATTGGCAGATGATAGCTCTAATTTATGAAAAAAAGTCATTGATGACGCAATTGATGAGTGGTGCAAACGTATTCAGGCATATGTATTTGTGCCAAAGGAAGATATTTTGAACAGCTGATGCGAATGTTAACGTTTTTGCAATCAGAAGAAAAATCAAGTAATTTCCGCTAAGAGATTAGTCTGATCTTCTAGAGATTAGCAGCAAAGGTCTGTATTTTTACAATAAGCAGTTGCTGATTAGACCAAATTATTCAGACTAAGTTTGGTCTTAGACCGGATATTCGGTCTGATCTTCAAGATCAGACCGAATGCTTGTCGTCACTTGAAAAATTTGCGCAAATTAGGTCTCAGACCAGAGTTTGGTCTAACAACTAAGTCTGATGTATTTCATCAAGTCATCCACTGTCTGCTGTTCGGCCTGCTATATCACACACATTTGATACAGTGCTCTATACATCAGACTGATTAAGCAGACAGGTACAATGGACAGATTTGTAAGTCTGCTACTGTAAATACCCTGAAAGATTCAACCAACCTAAAACTCCTGTGTTCGTCAGCCTGCCACAAGTTCACATTTTAACCTTTTAACTGCCACATTAAAACTGCAGAGCAATGGACCATCATATAGCAATACAGTGATTGGTACACTAGACACTGATGGGTAGGCTGTCACATTTCGTACAGCAAGATGAGGACTGGGCGGGGCCACAGCCCGCCCAGGCCCCTCCTCACTGTACCAAATGTGACAGCCCAACCATCAACGGCCAGTGTATCGACTTCGTATTATTCGATGTGGCACTATAATTGCTTTTGGAGTCTAAAGGGTTAACTAAATCCATTCACGTACTACAACATTTTACTAAACACGACAATATGTTACACATTAATACTTAAATAGTCAAGCAATTCACTACAATGTCAGCTATTAGATATCCTGTCACCCCCTTTCCTAACAATGGCATCACCCGCAACTTTGGCTTGGTAACAACTAATCACAGCACAGCAAGAGTGGGCGACTACAAACTTTGGGTGAGTCCATCAGTCCATCAGTTAAAAATGGCCAATCACAGCACTCCATGTGTGTGATGCCAACGAGCAAAGCATGACAAAAAGTGCTGGCAATACAGTACAACGAATGTCTTCTGATCTCATGGGCAAAGCTGAGATCTACTGTGTCTCAAACTTGAAATACTGACATTCGGCTGAGCGTCATGTGCACATGTCAAGTTCGAGACATAATACATTTCGACAGTGCATGAGACATATACGGTAATTCCTACGGCGACCGAGCTTTTCCAGTCGCCACTGTACGGATCTGAAACAGTCTTCCGCGGCATATCACATTGGCTCCGTCACTTCCTGTCTTCTGCTCTCGCTTGAAGACACACTTCTTCGCACTCTGTTACCCGTAATTACTGCTGTCGTGCCCACGAAGTGACACTGTCGTTTACGGATACGTTAATTGCTCTTACTTACTAATTCATCAGTTTTGCATTAAACTGTTGTTTTTACAGTACTTTTATTCTATGCACGTATTTTATGCGGACATTAATAAACTTACTTACTTACTTAACTAACTTACTCACTATCCACATATCTGTCGTCATGCATTGTAAGCTCGTGTCTTGCTAAGGCTATGGAAATGGAAATGAGCACTGTTCTACGAACCCTTTCACATACTGCTATTAAGCAATCAACAGAACAAATCATCAAGAGATAAAAATTAGGAAACATAATAATAATATCTTGAGCAATTACCTGAACTGACATGACAATGACAATGTCACACTGAGACAAAAATGTTAGTAATTCACATTGTAGTAGTAGTAGTAGTCGTGTATTTGTATAGCGCATCACGCAGTGCCTCTAATGCGCTAAAATAATGCTAGAAAACATATCTGGGGCTGGCCACTAGAACCGAGCTTAAGGGAGCACGAGCCAGTGTTGGGATAACAGATGAGGCCGGCTACGGCACTATAAGCAGTGCACAACCTCAGAGAAACCCAATGTACAGGCATAGCTCGTAAAATAATAGGCACAAGACCTTCAATCCTCCCCCCCCCCTTCTCCCTTGCACACACGCACTGCCAGGAAAAAAGTGGCATTAGTAGCGCACCACCTACACCTGGATACATTCCCTATCCTTCCTTCCTTCCCACTCCGACAGAGCTTGCACATTGGGCCACCTTAATTGGCCTCAACACTAGTCGTGGCAAATCTAGACCATGGCAGCCCGGATGGTATGGTATGGCATGGTATTGCTACAAAACTGTAAAGCTAAGTTCACACTTTTTACGCATTCAATTCTTATTCTAACAGCGTTTAAGCACAATGACTCGGTACTGCCACTCACACGGAAGATTTGAGTATTCTGCATCTTTGTCATCGTGCACAGTATTACATTTGTACACTAAACTACCATATACAACTATTTAAATAACTCATCATAACTGCATACAAAAACACAAGTAATGACTAGCGTTATTGATCAACAAGTCTAACTCACAATCAATTTCAATACATTTTCACAGCTTTACGACACAATGTGCAACGCCGCGAGTGAAACATACTGTCACACTAAGACAAAAATGTTAGTAATTCATATTGCTACAAAACATATCTCGGGCAGGCTCAGACCCGCTGTGTCCTCTTCAATCTATGACAGGCCACTAGAACCGGGTTTATAGGGAGCCCGGACCTCTAGCACAAGCCAGCGTTGCGTAAAAGGTAAAGATAAAGGAGCGTATAGTTCTTAGTGAAATTCACCTCACAACTACGGGACGCCACTTGTCAATGAGATCACACAGTGCTATCTGCGACGCGACAGAGGTGACCGCCCCGCCTGTTAGGATGACAGATGAGGCCGGCTCCGGCACTATAAGCAGTACATGGCCTCAGAGAAACTGGTCACCCACCTAGGCACTAACCGGGCCTAGCGTAACTACGTTCATCAGCCGGAACGTGTTACCATACATGTCCAATACATATATGAAGCAGTGATAACAATTTAAACATTTCTACCGAATACCGATGCAGATGAAAAGCTGAAATTGTCCATCTTTGCCGATGGATTCTGATGCATGATATGACATAATACAGTGACTGCATCGTCGTAGATATTTCTGGTGCAATTTCATAGGCCAACTCAGCCTTTCATCCTTACGGAGTCAATAAATCGAGTACCAACCTGCCCGGTTGGGGTGAAGGCGGGGCGGTCACCTCTGTCGGGTGGCAGATAACACTGTGTGATCTCACTGACAGCTGGCGTCCCGTAGTTCTGAGGTGAATTTCACTAAGAACTATACGCTCCTTTACCCTTACCTTTATCCTCTGCACTCTTAACAAATGAACACAACAGATCTCTATAGTAAACGTGTCAAAAAAATCCACAGCAACAACCGGAACACATCTTCGTCAGTCAACAACTTTCACAACACAATTTAAATACTGTAAAACATTGCACATGCAACGTAGCACTGGCTACATTAACGGGACATTTCGGAAACTCTTTCTAAATCAACTGCAGGTCTGAGACATTCACTCAGCCATGGCACAGATATCAGTTGATACCACAACTTCACTCATATCAGATATGTTGCAGAAGTATGTCTACATTCTAACGTCGTTAAAACTGACAGCACAGTATCATTACTACATAATGACAACATCAGAGTACTACAGACTCAAAAAATCATGGATGCCAACAACTGTCTGTCAGGTCCATCTTCCCATGCAATAGTATCACATTTGCTTAACCTCCGACTGGAGCAGGGACATCGACACTTGGCAACGATGAAAAAGACAATTCCTGCTAACGAAATCACGCAGCAACTCAGCAAAGTCAGAACGTGAGCGAGATTAGTTCAGAGATTAACGCCTCGTACGAGCGAAGCTTCGAGAACGATGTCAAAGTCCTTCAGTGACTCAAGAACTTGAATAACAAACTGGAGCAGTGCAGGATCTCGCAGGAATGATTGCTCTTCATACATGCCGGCTGTGACTCGTGTCTTGCTGATTATTTTGATCCATCTCGGCAACAGCCGGTCCCTAGATGTAGACAGCATGTAAATAAAAACACAGACACAAATTCATAAAAAAAATTTGCCTAGTTTAAAAAAATTTCTATACATAAAATATACACATGCTAGAAAACACTAATATGATCGAAATATTTGTTTTAATGAAAAACAACAGTTGTCGTCATTGGCTGTTGTAAAATATGCCATTTTTATACGATTCACCCTTACCAGGCCCATCGCGCAATACACCAGCCCATATCCGTGGTGTCGCAGTGTGGTGCTGGTGCTTGGCTGAACAGGCTGGCTAGCAGAGATCAGCGCCAACTTACGGGAAGCGGTAGCGCATCAGAGGCTATGTTCGCGACGATGCGCTATACAAATCCACCGCTACTTTACTGCATCACTCCCACTGTGAATTTCAGTTCCATGCAGTTATGCTGGTCACAACATCAATGTAGGCATGTCGTCCGTTGTGATTCTATAACTCTCCCATTGCCATGAACAATACAGTCCATAAATGAGTTCCACAGAACTACCCTCTACATTTTCTTGGACGTTAGTCTCTGCCCGTCATACTCCACATCTTCTTCTGTGCACATTTGCACTGTCTTTAGTAACCTTCTTTTGCACATGCACAAACTCAGGCCCAACTAAAAATTAGCATCTTTTTTTAAGTAAAGCAAAAAGTAAAGTAAACGCGGCCATTTGCATAGCGCATCGTCGCAAACACACCTCTAATACGCTACCGCTTCCCGTAACTTGGCGCTGATCTCCGCTAGCCAGCACATGGACAAGGGCTGGTGTGTCACACGATATGCCTGTTTACTCCCGCAGCTTTTGCTGGGTACTCACACTGGCCTGCACAGAGGGCAGGCTCAGACTGAGTAGACCTTGGTGCCTGGTTCCACGTCCAGGTGGTTTACCTTTCCAAAGACGGTCACCCACCTAGGCACTAACCGCCGTAACCGGAACTACGTTTATCAGCCGGAACGTATTACCATACATGTCCAATAGATATATGAAGCACGGATAACAAAAACATTTCTACCGAACACCGATGCAGATGAAAAGCTGAAATCGTCCATCTTTGCCGATTGATTCTGATGCATGGTTGATGCATGATATGATGTAACACAGTGACTGCATCGTTGTAGATATTTCTGGTGCAATTTCATAGTTTTCAGTGTCACCGAGTAATGTCTCGAGGTATGACAGCACCTTCTCTGCACATATACAACTCAACTCAATTTCACTGCAAATATTCAACTTAAACAATAACACACACATCATTTCTTCGCATAAAGCAGGTAACCAGAAGGGCATTAACCCATCAAAGATGGCATTTATAGTGGATATCAATACAACACAAACATATAAAAAACAAACAAGAAGTACAGGTTATACCATGGTCTGGAGTGGTTTACACGAGTGTAACGAGTGTATATCACGAGAGACTATGGTATAATGTACTTATTTCATAACCGTCGTGCTAGGGCCTACGTTTAGCAAACTAGTCACGCTTCACTCTAGTCATGATGGGACGTTATTTCACTCCAGACACTGTGTTGAGAGATAGGAGGCAAAAGTAGGTCACAAAATAATAGGACCACTACAAAAATGTTGGGCCTAGTCTTGTTCGACTGTGGCATCATACCACAGGTGTTGTGAACGTAACTAATGATCACTATTAACAACAGGTTCTGACGGTCGCACTCTGTTTTCAACAGATGACAACATGACAACACCTACAGTACGGTGACAGTCGAGCTCCGTTGACAACAGCTGTGGTCTGACACCAAGTCAAACAGGAGGCCATTTTAAAATCTGAACATACTGTTCATCTGAAATCTGTATATGTCCCCAGATGGAGGATCTGAATGTAGCAACAGAGCTTGTGACTACGTGTACATTGACTATGTTAGGCGCTCTAGAAGTAGTTCGTGCCGCTTACTGCGCCCTATAAATTGTCAAACTTACATTACATTACATTACAATGATGCCAACTTCCTAATAGTGTTCCATAGTAACTATGGGTCTATCTTGCTTAGTTTTAGAGATATGACCACGGTTATGGTATGGTATAGTAGGGTTTAATGTCCCACTCGGCACATTATAGGTCATTTTGGAGACGATTTTACGAGTCAGACGACCCAACCAACACTGTCACAGCACTGAAGGATGACGGTTAGTCAACCACGTCAAGGGCCAATCCACGGGACGGACAACGGATGGATGAATGACAAATTTACGTCGGCAACCATCACATATCTGGTGCTTAAAGTGACCCACGAATAATTAAACAGTTCTACAATCAAGAATACACACAACACGTAATAGTCAACAGCGAAACTGCTGCGACAACACCAGTGTAATCAGACACGGCAAACATTCTGAAAAAAACTACTTGCCAAGAAAATCCCAGATAAAGAAACGATTGCGGAATAGTCGCGATGACTTGAAGCCAAACTGGAAAACATGTTCCATGCAACTGACAAGACCATTCTCACCACACAGCAAGCTTGTCAAGCTGCCTCGCTGTACAGAACAACACAGAAACATAAGCTGACACCGTTGCAACTTTACTAACTAGTTCAATGTAATCAGAAAACATCAGACTGCTTGTCATCCTCACACTAGCGGCGTTTTAATCCTTTAGTGAGCACATGAACACAGGTCTGCAGCATTCACAGACTAATGATGACTGGCACAATGGCCTTGGCTGTGAAATTCAGTACATCAATAAGGGACCCGAGTAGGTGTCTGTGATTTGGATACGGGTCGGATCCATCCATGGGTTGGGTCGGGCTTGGTTACAAAATTATCTGTCTTGGGTGGGTCAGGTCGAGTCCAATGTCAAAAATATCTAATAAATACACAATTTACATGTACTTTTTTGCCAGATCATATACTATTAGACAAGCAGATTTTGATACGCCACTTGATACCTTTTTGAGATGTGCTGTCAAACTATAGAGTACATAAACTGGGAGTGATTTCATTTTGATCGTTGATCAAGAACATCTTAGACAAGAATGGATTTTGGGACCCACATCCAATATGAACTCTCCTGCTTGCTACACCAAATGTATTAACCATGAGCAATAGCTCTACAGTCAAATACCTCAAGATGCTGTGAAATTACTTCCATGTAAAATACTGTAATTTTCCCATAATTTTTTAGGGCTGCTTAATGCATTCGTAGCTTTCACAAAAATGCTGCAATTTTCTAACTTTTATGTGCTCCTTCCATTCTTTAGACTCGACTATTGAAAGAATACGACAGTAAGCAATCAAGTTAAAGTAAAAACTGACCACACGTAATCTAGCATAAAAAAAGTTAAAATGAACTAAACAATAAGCAACTGTTTGCTTACAGATTTACTGCATTGAACTGAGTTTTAGATGTGTCTGCCAATGTGCAAACCACACAGCAAACGTAGTCTTCTTCTTTCAACCTTCTATCATTCAGTGACAAGAAATTTCATTCAACAAAAACACTCGGCTGCCTCAATTTTGCCATGTTTTTAGTATTCTGACTATCACATTTTTGTATTTTCTGCCAGAATATTTCTGGACGGTTTTTATGGTCCCTTGCTACAGGCATTCTTTTTATCCTTTACAATGCACAAATGTGTGAGGCAATTCATAGAGTATTCATTGGAAAGAAGAGAAAGAGAAATGATGAAAGAGTCAGCAAAACTTGCCTCTTTTTCTGGTTTGTAGAAATGTTTGACTAGATTGTTGACAACATCACACAGGCTTTCCTGAATCTCATTACAGTGTAAACCTGCACAAACATTCAGCCGACGCCGACTCACATCTTAGTTGATAAGCCAATGTTTGCAGTGTTTTGTCAGGGAGTACAATGTACAAAGAGTCACATGAGCTATTTCACACCAATGTCACTATTCACTGCTAATGTTTGTACTGTCACTTCATGTATATACACTTACTATTGTGTACTGACACTGGTGTGAGTTTACGCCGAAAGAGAGGAATAAAAATGCAGAGGTAAAACGACTGTTACGATTAGATCCAGTCACCTTGGTGACTGAAGGGTGGACTGAGATGGTTTCGACATACTACAAGTAAAGATGCAACCAGACAGAGGAGACATCCAAGGAAAGTTTCATCGGATGGCATCATAGAGGCTATGAAAAGTTTTGGCCTGTCCTGACAAGATGCACAGGCTCGGAAAAAACGGAGAAGGAAAATCAGACGATTTCACAGCTCAGATGACCCAACCAACAGTGTCATAGCACTGAAGGATGATGGTTAGTCAACCAGGTCAAGGACCAATCCCACCACGCTCAGCTCAGTAAAAGGTAAAGAGAAGGATGTAAGCAAAAAAATTACATACCAAATAGCACCATAAAGACCGAAGCAAGTTGTAATGCGACATATACAGTGTAAAGTACAGTGTAAATCACTACATCTACCAGACAGTGTACATCCACACAATCCTTACGGGGTTCGTTGGATCTCCGTGTAACACTTGGAGAACGACAACGAGGCGGCGTACGACATCTCTCCATTAATTCTGACCCAACACATAACACACAACTCACAGTTAACCCTATAGAATGCAAAGTAATTATAGTGCCACATCAAATAATATGAAGTTGGTACACTGGCCGTTAATGGGTGGGCTGTTACATTTGGTACAGTGAAGAGTGGACTTAACAGGATCACAGCCCACCCATGCCCCTCCTTGCTGTACCAAATGTAACAGCCCGGCCATCAACGGCGAGTATACAAATCACCGTATTGCTGTATAATTGCAAGTTGCACATTTGTGAAAAAACTGAATATGAAGTTGATTAGCATGTTTGTCCACATATTCTCAAGTTTCGAAAAATGACAAGTGAGTAGTTTCCGTAACAGGCAAGCCTGACTGCACTGTAATCTACTGAGTATGGTTCAGAGATTGTCAGGTGTGTGTCAAGGTCAACAAACTGTCTATCCCTCCCCCAAATATTGCTATCTTGCAGTGCACAATTTTTTTCACAATTTGGGCCTTGTTGACAGAGTGCGCAATTTTTGCCATACAGCACAATTTTTGCTCAATTGCCCGTTGGACAAAAGGGATCGACCAGTAACGGCGAACGCAACAACTGTTATCCTGATGGAGAAGGGCGCAGACGTCACCCCCTCATGCCAGTTTGCGGCCATTCAGTTGTCGGGAGTATACTGTAAAAAGATGAGGTGCAGTATTGTCCCTGAAATTGATAGGCCTACCCATCGCAGGTCATTTCTACATCCACGCACTGCTCCCGTCAGCCCGGCATCTCCTTATGGTAATGATTCACAACAGCAAGGCACAGGCTTTGTTCTGGCAAATCATTACATGTAACGACTCATGTAACAAATTTGCCCAAATCTCGTAACTGGTTACTACTTGTGACCGCCCTATATTCGTTACATACTTATCGAATTGCTGTTGTTACCACACCTCTATGCGAGATAGGCTGTGGCGCGACGTCGGTGACATCGGTGGTTGGTAGTTGTTGGTCGTCACAAAAAGTAAACTGTGGCCAAACAGTGCATCCTAGGCATATAGGTTGGCAGTTTAGCTTAGTGGTAACACGTTGGCCTCGATCAACATAGTTGCGCTACGTCAGACCTGGTTAGTACCAGGATGGGTGACCATCTGTGGACGGGTAAAGCATCTTAGTATGTAACCAGCCAGCTAGGTCTACTCAGCCTTCTATGCTCTGTGGGACGGTAAAATGAGTATCAGCTTTCGGGCTGAGTAATAATAAATGGCGATGGTGGGTGTAGATTCTAGCAGCCTGTACAGGCAGACTCACAACCTAAGTCGTCTGGCTTGGTCTTGGGTCGGCGGCTGCTTGGCGCCATTCTACAGTCATCAAATAAACCGGGTGAACTCTCGCAATGACTCTGCCATGATGACAGCACCATAAACATTGTCTTGGATATTATTATATTATTATTATTATTATAGTTACTATAGAACACTAATAGGAACCCACTTCGGCCACTTTACACAAGTAAAGCTTCCAGCATGCACTTGGCATTATTTATGTAACAAATGAAAATCGCCATTTGGCACAATTTTCGTCAAAGTTTAGCGGAATTTTGCCTAAAAATTTGCACAATTTTTGCAATTTTTTACCACATTTTTCTGGGGGACTAACTGTTGCATGGGTGACGAAGACAGATATATGGGCTTGGCCTATATTGGACAGTCAGTACTGTGAACAGCATGTGATTGTATCCTGACAAATCATAATTGATCACTGTAGTTCATTATCAACAACAATGTATTTCCATACATAAAAAAATAACAAACAACATAGCATAAAATTTAAACAAAAACTGGTTGATAACTAACTCTGTTATTCTAATATGCAAAAATAAAACAAATTCAGCAGCAGATATACACAGTGCTACTGACCATTAGCATCAACAGTTGATGGAACCTGCTCAGCAACGAGTAACCGTTCAATGGCTCCATCATCAACTCCTTTACCAAGCCAGCGGCCACACGGAAACCTGCATAATAGCTCTGAGGTAATCAATTGCACAGTATAAATCAGATACATAAACCACACTACCAAAGACAGAGAAATGGAAGAACACTGAACATGTTGAACAGTCCTAATTGTACTAAATCTTATGTCAATTCATATCTTGCAAGCAGCTGATAGTGGTCACGGTGTGACACAGCCCTATACAGCCTACAGCTACTACAAAGGTTCTTAAGAAAAACCTAGGATAATATTTAGGCAAGCCACGAAGCTGTCTTAAGCAAATCTTAAGAACAAAAAATGGCTTTCTCAATGTCATTGGAGCAGCAGATTGCATGCATATTGCATTCAAAGCACCAACAGATACTGAAAATGCCGAGACATGAACAGGAAGCAGTACATAGGCCTATCAAAGTAGTAGGCAGTGCCGATGTAACTCGCTATGCTATGTACTTGCCAGGTGGCGCACAGCATATACCAGTCATTCGTCTGTCATTCACATAAATTGGCATAGTCAAGATGGATATGTATGATTATTATTATCATTACTGTTTATCAGTGATTTTTTGTTTAAGCAACAGGACAGCCAATTAAATTCCCAACCTATTATGCAAAATAATTTGCCATAAATGCCAGTAATAATGCGTTACGTCCATCAAACATAAGTGCTGCAAGCCAAGGATTATCCAGTGTCACGTGACCACAGCAACTCTAATTGCTATTGGTTGTTTTATTTTTATGCTAAAAATTAGTTGAGAAAAACTTAGAAATCGCTAAGAATGTTCTGAGAATTGACTTAAGAATTTTCTTAAGTATTTCTTAGGAGTCCCTAACTCCCTGACTTATGAAAAACTTAGGCAAGACAAGAAAAAACTTAAGAAAATCTTAGGAATGTTTGAGAATTTGGCCCCATGAGTATATTTCAGTCAATTTTGTAATCAGTTCATGACATGGTTCTACCTGTAGGTGTGGCTTGTGACATTGTTGCGAACCAAAACATGTTCCACCATCCACTTTGGTGAAATGCCGCTGTTGTCATGTCCAATTCTCATTGTCGTCAATATACCAAGATTCTTGTACTGCACAGCAATAGAACAAACAATCATTAATTTCAGTCACATTTACAAAAAATATCAGTAAGCAGAGCTAAGAAACATCCTGTACAGCAGGCATCTGTCACACACACTCTCTGACACATTCGGGATGTGCCGACTGTCGAGACGGCCAAAACGACTGGCTGCAGCACTGTTTCAGCAAGACTGGATTACTGCAATTCACTATTCGATGGTGTATCTACAGAAACTACTGACAAGCTGCAGCACACTCACAACACTCCAACATGTGTGGTCATGCAGTCCAAGATGTGCTCCAATGCCAGATTTCTTCTTCGTCAATTCCACTGGTTACTGATCCATACGAAGTGGCAGTCACAACCTTCAAAGCACTGTCTTCATCAACATCAGATTATCATTGCATCACTGCTGCAGCTAGTCATCACGGACAGATGTCTTCAGTTTGACACTATGTCACTTTATGTCCTACAAACTAGGACTGACCTCGGCATGTAAGCTTTCCACAACACTGCACTATCTACATGAAACTCACTGTCACACTCTGTACACCAGTGAAATACTTTTACAGTTTTAATAATTAAATTGTTCGACAATGCTTTTAATTCTAATTTATTTACAGCTTTTGTATTTTCACAGCACCCTGTATATGGCAGTTTGTCTCAGTGGTAAAGGCATTGATCACGTTACTCTACAATGAGCTGGGTTAGTACCCAGACGGGTGACCATTCACAAATATACCATCATGGTATTTTAACCAGCCACCTAGACCAACTCAGCCTGGTCATCCTCTCGTGGGTAGGTGCAATGAGTAACTGGCAATGGTCATGATCATCGCTAGGGAAGAAATGGTGAGTTCTGCACAACAGTACGACCTGTTACCAGGACTACTGGCATACTGGTCTAATCAGTTAACCCTTTAGACTCCGAAGGCAATCATAGTGACACACTGAATAATACAAAGTTGGTACACTGGCCGCTGATGGGTGGGCTGTTACATTTGGTACAGCGAAGAGGGGCCTGGGTGGGCTGTGGCCCCATCCAGTCCCCTCCTCGCTGTTCCAAATGTAACAGTCCACCCATCAATGGGCAGTGTACGAATCACTGTTTTGCTATATGATGGTCCGTTGCTCTGCGGTTTTAATGTGGTGATTAAAGGGTTAAAGGTGCTGGCCGTGAAATGAGCCAGCCACATCTGACTGTTGTGGGGGTTG
>Ga0209149_1001088_pt1 | contig 13045 bp, 10 predicted proteins | sample WorMetTyACAVOLI2_FD_187423 | JGI IMG/M metagenome (GOLD analysis project Ga0209149, IMG submission 187423) | Marine gutless worms symbiont microbial communities from Max Planck institute for Marine Microbiology, Germany - Olavius algarvensis... ... | reverse complement strand
AGGCCTAGGATGCACCGTTTGGCCACAGTGCACGCGCGTGACAACCAACCAACCAACGACCAACGACGTCACGACACAGCCTATCTCAATAAGCGCCTCTTTTACTAAAGTAAAGTGAGGTGCTTAAAAACGATAGGTCACCTCCACTGTGGTGTCAGTTACACGCAATAAACAAATAGTGATACTTCGGCAACGTTGCGAGTTTGAGCCATATTTACTACAAACCGTTGTACGTTCTGTCGATCGACACCATAGCATTTAATGATCATTCGTATGTTACTAGCGTTATAGGCTTTATTGTAAATAGCGCATTAATAATACTAACATGAAATTCATGTACACTCTTTGTAATCTTGAATGTCTCTTCAAGGTCAGTCGATGTCATCTACTGACCTTGAACAGACATTCAAGATTACAAAGAGTGTACTAGATGTCATTTAAGGTCAAGATAGGATACAAGCAGGCCCGTCTTTAGTGGGTGGCACTATGGCACTGTACCAGGGGCCCCGCGCCTCTAAGGGGCCCCGCGCTCCGGCAGCTGATTGTTGATTGTGATACTGAATTATTTCTGGTCACTCGGTAATTGATTTGTAAAATTGTTTAGATGATGTCACGAGTCCATGACATGGTCTTACTCAGGCATCGATGATTATCACGACAGCCAAGGACCTAAAACATCCAGGTGGTTGAAAATTTTGGTCCCGATTTGACTTTACTGTTTAAACTGCACGAAATTTGGTCAGTTGATTCTCAGGAAAATCATTAAAATTGTTGCCATCAGATGTCAGATTTTAAGGCTAAAATGCACCAAATTCGATTTCGGCTGGCGCTCCGCCCCAGACCCCGCTGGGGGAGCTTACAGCGCTCCCCATACCCCCTGGCTGGATTTAAGGGGCCTACTTCTAAGGGGAGGTGAGGGAAGGAGAGGGGAGACAGGGGAAGGGAAAGGGGGAGTATAATGTGAGGCCCGCCGGCCGGCAGGTGCAGGGGCCCCGCACTGGCAAAAGACGGGCCTGGAAACAAGAAGTTTAATCTTAAATGTATGAATACAATATTTACATTTGTAGCGTGACGCTTGGCTAACATTTTGTGGCTTTTTATGGATAATAATATTTCTAAACAAGAAAGTCTGCAGTGCGAGGCACAACATGCATATCCGCCCCCAGAATTTTCACATTTTGATCTTTATTGAAAGTTAAATAGGACCATTTTGCAGACGGACCCACAGACAGACAGAACCACATGTCGTGTTCAAAAACAATACCGGCTCGCTCCCCAGTATAATAACAGGAAGCGGGTATTTTTTGATTTATTTATTACGTCAGTAAGGCGCGCGGCTTTGCAGCGACAGGTGTGCTTCTATCCTTCTTCAGTGTGGAATAGGCTACCTATTGTAATTTGTGGTTATATTGCGCTATCGCGAGTCTCTTATATATAATCTATGTCTCACCACCGAGATTTGACTGACGTGTAATTTTGGTGAAATCAATAGAAACATCGGACACTGTTACTGATTCACAGAGGCTTGTCGTATGACATCTGACAGGACTCGTTCTGTGTCGTGTCATGCGTCCGGCGCCAGACGGAGAATGGAACGGCGGGTTATCGCTCGAGTTTGAACGTCAGACACCGAATCAAATTCAGTGCGTTAGCTGACATATCTGTACAGTGACGATTCGGTCTACGAGTTACGCCTGCGAATATTCAGAGCCGGCCAATAACAATAGAGCTGTTTTTCTATAGATTTTCTGGGCTGTATATTTGTTGATTATTGTTGGAATAAAAAACGAAATGAAGGAAAATGTGAAGTGTGTGAAAAGTGGGCTATTTGGGCTATTCCTGCATATGACGCATAACATTATTAAACGATAACGTTATGGCATCGTTAAATATTCCAACAAAAAATGTCAAACACAAAGGAGTGATTACGACCTGCGAAGAAATCGTCAGTGCGTGATTAACGAAACTATCGATCAGCGTCTTTGACGAAGTGTGCTGACGGTTCGTGTCCGTGGAAGACACATTGAACATTATTATACCTTTCGCGCGCTAGCAAAGCAACGGAACGCCTATTGCTACTTCATTGCTATCAGTCTGTGGTCTGTATAGCCTGCTGCTATGTGAGCTATTTTCCCGCTATTTGGTCTATTTTTGGTTTTTCGCAATATTATCGAGCTATTTGATCTATTCCTGCATATGACGCATGACAAAGCATTGTATCGATGTCATATTTTATCTAATTTTTATTCTATTCAGCTATTTAGCTGCAAGCGTGTCGAATATTCTTGTATTGTCTTGTCTTGTCTGACTGACAGACGGTGGAAATGCTATCCCATTTGTAGGGCAAGGCACAACAATGCGTCAACTACCACATCCAACTCTCCACAACATACAGTACAACTCATCATCATCATCATCATCGTCAAGACTTGCTAAGGCGCTGCTCAACCGGTGCTCGGCAGCGCCTTACAGAGAGTTACAAAATGCATGCATAAAATAACATAAAAACACGCAAAATCAGTTACATTGCAATCTTACAGTTTGTTAAGTCCTAGACAGTGAACAGACAAGTTATTTAAGTGGAGGCAGAATACTGACTAGCTCGAGCCTAGTAAAACACTTTGTCCAGTCTCGTGTGCGACGTCAGCTGGCGTCGTTAATCTCTGTGTGGACGAATGGCTCGGACCACCAACGTTGACTGTCTCGCCGGCACCGCGCGTCCGCGCCGCGCCGCACTTAGCCTCATTCGTTACAGATCGCCGGTCATCGCAATTACGCTTACAATACGGCCTGTCATTGTGGCTGGTTCGGCGGAGCAGAGATAAGAGTGCGCCCCGTATCGAACTGTCTGTCCGGGGGCCGCATCCGGGCCGGACGCGCTTGCCGTGGCGCCGGTAGTTGTGATTGGACTATGACGCTGAATACAGATCGTGATAACGAGTTGTTAATAGGCAGCCTGCCTTAGTCCGCTCATGGTTGATGAGCATATTGCACGTGGTAGAAGCTATGCAGTGCATTAATTTAGGCCTACATGACCGCCTGCTGTATTTACAGAGCGGCGCGGTCATAGGCTATTCTGTTTGTCGCGCTCAGCTATGCTAGCTAGCTAAAGCGCGTCTTAAGGCCCGTTTATAGCGACACAACTCAACTCAACTGAACTCAACTCGACGTCGAGTTGTCGACACGTTCACAGCGTGAACAACTGTCACCTATCAATGAACGTAGTGACCCAGTTGACTCGGTTTGTAGGTCGTGACGTCATAAACAAAAACACGACTGACTTGGCTGTACGCTGTTCAACTGGGTCAGTTGAGTTCAGTTGAGTTGAGTTGAGTTGAGTTGTGTCGATATAAACACTTCTTTAGCTGTATATATGCGGCGTGTACTGTCACACTTTGGTATTGACTCAAAACTAATGAGCGTATGATCATGCTGTTTTCACCGTCGGTAACTCGGGGAATCTAGTAGGTCCCAGAGGAACTCCCTTGCGAGGGCTTCAAACGAGACTTGGGTGAGTAAAACGGCGAAACAAATGCAGATTTTCGACAAATAAATCGTTTTATCTCGGAAACGATAGAAGATAGGCATAAAATAATGGATCAATAAAAGGAAGTCCGATATAGGCTTTCGATTGGTATCCATTGCGAATGACCTTGAATGACCGTAACACACTACTTTACCCTATTATCGCCTTTTCAGGAATGAATGCCTGACAACCCCTGGTCTATAGATTTCAGCGATGTACAGATCGTGCATAAATTCGCAGGGCGAGATTTCAAGGTCACGATATTCTTCAACGTCAACTGTATCGAAACCACTAAACATGTCATCAATTTTTTTTTGACCTTCTAGTATCCCCGCCATTCTAGTTTTTGCGTACGAAATATTGTGGGCTAATTTCGATGGGTCCACTTACCGGGGTCGTTGAATACAAAGGGCTATGAAAAAATCGCTAATTTTTACTAGTATCTCGATTTTCAACTCTCAAATCAAACCACAAATGTTATCAACCAAGTATGACCGTCGTATACATTGTTGATAATGCTGATGGCTGGAGTTTTTGTTTACAGCAGTTGACCATCGCTGTCGCATATGGGGACGACATTTACAACAATTTCACGTATAGGCCTATTCGTTATAAACTGTCATAGAAGTAACTGACTAGAAGCTCTGCGGTATCTGCTGCTGCTGGTTGTTTAATATAAAACACCGCTGTTTCAGAGAAATCGTGCGACCCTTTACATAGGTTGTTGTTTTGAACCGCCATACAGAATAGAGTTGAATTAACGCAATTTTCGAATGACGCGGAACATCGCGCGGCCTCTACGACAACAGCTGAGCTTCTTGCCGATTTACCTCAAGTATACAGACTCAACTCAACTCTCAACTCAATTTATTTGTGATAAAAACACAGGAAAACAAGGCTGAATTTCAGCACTTACTGCTGCCCTAAAAGAAACACACCCTAGAACTAACAGGGATTTTAAATAGAAGTTATATTTAATAAAGATTGTCAACCGATTAAATAAACGAAATTGTTATCAAGGTTTTTCACTTATTTTGTTAAATTAATTCAGACACTTAGTTAATATGCGGGCGAAGAACCTAACGCCTATTCCCTTAGTTTTTCGTTTATTGTTTAGGCCCCTATGTTTTTATGTCATACTGTACCTCGACGGTCTCTCTATCGCCCCGCTACATGCCGTCCTTCAGTGCTATGACACTGTTGGTTGGGTCATGTGGCCCGTAAAACTGTCTCCGAAATGACACATTATAATGTGTCGAGTCGGACTTTAAACTCTACTATACCATACATGTGGAAGGTTGAACGGTCAAAGTCCAAGTAAAGAACGCGAAATCATTTTTCAGCGGTAACTCCGCCTTATACGGTACGATTTACTTCAACTACAGACCACAAGTCCACAATGTTTCAATTTTAGGGACGGGTGCTTATTGTGCCTCGTAGTGCAGATTTTCTTGTTTTTTAATTGTTTAGTCCCAGTCCACGTAATGCTACCGAGCCACTGGCTATACAAGTACGTGATTGGTGCCTATAGTATAGAGAGGTGCGAGAAGGATTTTCGTGTACCCATTCCCATGACTTCATTCCCATTCCCATTCCCATTCCCGGCCTTGGGAACTCTTCGACTATATTCAAATTCCCATTTATTCTCGAAAAGTAATCCCGATTTTCTCCGTTTCCCATTCCCACTGAAACAAGAAGAGTTCAAAAAAACTCATAGTTATGCACGGAGAAGAATGATTTTCGTTAGAATGAGCACACAAAATCATTCACTGTTGTAGCATGCTAGTCAGTCACAGTACACATGACATGCTCGGGTGAAGGTCTGGCCAATGTAAAGTTAAAATGGCTGTACTTTCCCAGTTCACGTATCCTACTGAACAAAAGCTCCTGATACGTTGAAAAAAAGCTGCAATGGGAATTCATTCCTATTCCCATAGCTCTATTCCCATTCCCGTACGTTTATTCCCATTCCCGCGATATAGTCGTTGTCACTCTCATTTCCATGGGAATCCCATGGGACCCATGGGATTCCAATTGTTCCCATTCCCATGCATATCTCTAGTGCCTAGCAATGGAACTCAATGCAGCCAGTGGCGACCGTAGCGCACCATAGGCTATAGGCCTACGTGCCATGCGGCGCCGACACCGCGTCCTTTGCGCCGCATCTTGAGCTCATTGACGCTGATTAGCGTACTGCCGACACTCGGGCTGCTGCTGCAGACATCAAACGACTTGCCGCGCAGTCGGCGGCGTCGTCTGCTGTCATCGGCTGGTTAGCCGCTACGGTCTCGGCAACCGGCGGCTGAACTAAACCATTATACGCTCATGGCCCGTACGTGTTTCACAGCAGCAGGAGATAACCGCCCGATTCTTGACAAATGTAATCCGGCATCTGTGTCTCTGGACATGAATTTCCACGTTTGTGGCGGCATGGAGAGGCGCTCAGTGGCGCATTCAGGGGAGGATTGGAATGATGCGCCACTGACTGCATGTTAGTCTGTTCCCAACTTGTCAGATTTTACCGGACTGTGTCTGGACTATCAATACTTTCTCCAGTTCTTTGCTCATTTCATACTTTTGGCATTGGCACCTTTAACTGCTTGCACCGTCGTCCACATCCACAATCAGTTTCTGGATCAACCACTGTTCGCCCTCAGAGGAGAGGAGCGTAATGCGGTAAAGATTTTCATACAAGCGGACGCACCTGCTGTGAATAAGCTGGTTCGCATTAGGCCTATGCCGCGCACACGTCATTGATGAATTTTAGCAACAGTACAGCAGCAGCTGGGATGTCTTAAGTGACGATCATCGGCTATGACACGCGAACGCCAGCGCGACGTCTGCCTGAAGCACATCTGATTCTGGTTGTGTCATTTGCTGCAAGTCGAATTAGCTTGTGAATGATGCTGTGTTGCTGCCTCTGCCGCTTAATAGTTCCTCTTCCAGCTGAATACCGCCAAAACGCAACTCACTAGGGCTCCAGCTCTGTTGCTGAATCTGCCTGCCCTCATCGTCTCCGAACTATAGCTTGCACGTGAAATTCATCATACCAGCCTCGAGCCTCAGGTCTCTGCAGTTTGGTCCCATTTTGCTGACTCGGCAGAACACATAAACGTCCAGTTTATTATGAAATCGTATCAAAATACTAGACTTGTTGTACTTGGTACTTCTTCCTTGAGTACTTGGTACAAGTCTGCAAAATACTCGCAACCACTTATATGGTGGTCTACACTACAAGACGTGTCGCCAAAACACTTTTTGATTTGTCGACACACACACACAGACACGTTGAAAACAATACCAGTTTTCGATATCGCGGCTGGTTATAATAATAACTAGATACAGTATACCTCCGCCACTGCTTCTAACCTCAACCAAAAGCGATCCGGGTTCGAATCCGAGTGTCCGCTCCCAAAATGTAGTGGATTCATTCCCTTGTCGGCGTCAGTCATTTCGCTGAGTGTCGTGAACATGTCGCCTTCCGTAGTAACTATGGCGTTATCTTGAAATTTGAAAGTAAAGTAAATACCGTTTAATTCTGTTCTGCTGTATATACTGTCCGACATAATGTGTAACTGTGTAAACATAATGTTAACCAATTGTTATTTATTTAAGCTTTAGTTAAGTTTTCTTACTTTTTTCCAATTTTTCATTTTACATTGCTACCATTTTTATGGTGAAGACAGATTCTCACAAGAACTTAGCTATCGCAAACAGATCGCGCTTCAGCTGCGCACACAATATGTCGAATTCATTTATAAGCCTAATTACCCCGTGACCTTGAAATCTAGGTTAAGGGTCACTCAAGGTCACTGGCCTTGAAATGTGGGTCAGAGGTTACTCAAGGTCATTGAAACTGGTGCCATTCAAAAGCTTGGGTGCAGTTTCCTATTCGCCTTCTATAGTAACTATAACCGTATCTGTAGCCATTTTGGAGATATTCAGAGTCAAAGAATGGCCTGACCTTGAAATCTGGGTTTGGGGTCGTTCAAGGTCATTGAAAATGGCGCGGTTCGATAGACCATGTATGACTTTCTATTAGTCCGCCATTGTAACTATAGCTCTATCTTGTACCATTTGTGAGTTATTTGACGTTGAATAATATCGTGACCTTGAAATCTGGCTTAGAGGTCACTCAAGGTCATTGAAACTGGTGTTATTCAAAAGCTTAGGTGCGGTTTCCTATTTGCCTTCCGTAGTAACTATGGCGTTATCTTGTATCGTTTGCGAGATATAGCGACTTATTGGTAGAAAATCGCGAAATTTTTATACCCCACCTGTATTTATCACCTCCGCAGGGGGGTGACCCCATCTGAATTTCGTGAAGGTGTTTGATGCTGATAAAACTAGAATGATTGGGCTACCGTACGGTGAAAAACTATGACAATATGTTAAGCCGTTTTCATCTGATACCGGAACGTTACGGACAGACGGACGGACAGACAGAATTGCTATATCAATATCTCGCGTCAGTGTACTGACGCGCGATAAAATTGGCCGGTATGATGAACGTTAATAAATCTCCTGAAGTACCCTATTATGTAATTACTGTGAGGGAAGTGGAAAAATGATCCGGAATCCGTATCTTGTGTATGTTGGTGACAGGTCTGACGTCGTTGCCTCGATTATCCGTCACTCCGCGCTCACTTGTCGTCCGACCGGCGACCACAGTCGCTCTGACGTGTGCTCTACAGCGGCAGCCCGGCGCCGCACTCGTCACTCTATCAGACGTGCGGTGGAAACGCGACGGACGTCCGCTGGAGACAGGCCAAGGTCACGTGACACTGATCCTTGCCGACTTCGACGAGACCACACACAGCGGTGTCTACCAGTGCAGTGCTGAGCTGGCGGGCGTCGGACGCGCTGTCAGCGACCACGCCACACTGCGCGCCGCAGGTAGGCCTACTCTGCGCGCCGTACGACCCCTAAAATACCAATCACTGGTACTAATTTAACTTTACAACAATAAAATGTCATTTTTAGACGTGCAAGCTCAATTTCTGCTTTGTTTTAAGACATGCATATAATTTACTACATACCATGTTCTCAAATCATCATGTGAATGACCATTGTCAGATAGGAATATACCTAATAAAGTAAATTTATTTTATTGCAGTGTAAAATTAAAATTATACTAACACCATTATGTGGCTCCCTCCGAATTACTGTGTGTTGTGTATGTATGTCTGTCACGTACTAGCTGGTAGCTCAAAGGCAGGAAGTCGTATTTAGTTTCAATGTGATGAGGGCGTTTTCGTATCCCATGCTCGTATAACTCATATTGCAGGTTTCAGTATACAAATTTTAAGGTCAAGTTCAGGAAATCACGCTCATGTGTTACATTAGTGTATTTAAAGAAAAAGATAACAAGAAGCTCAAGTATTTGGTTTTCTTGCATAACTCTTAGAAAAATTAGCCAATTTGAATGAAAATTTCAGACAAAATAGCTAATGATACGCTGATTTAACATCGTAAAAATAATTTGTACCCTTCTTAAATAGTCTTTGCTAGCAGCGATGTAATCCAAACGTCAGTAAAAGTGTCATTACAGCAATAACCTTTACCGTTTGAGATCACATTACTATTAAATGCTCGTGAATAAATAAAAAGTATGATGCAAACCACTTTCTGAAGATGTTTCTTGACAGAGGATAGAGTTTTGATTGGTTCAAACATTTAACAGAGAAAATGACAGCAGTTGCATCATTGACTCGTCTCGGGTTTTGGTCGACCGCACAACACAATGCCCACCCCACTGCAAAGATCAACAAAGTTAAAGATCTCGCACTGATATTTTGATTAGTGTCTTTACCCCATCAAGACTTTACCTTCTTTCAAAAACATCATGAACAAGCGTTTTTTCACTCACGTCCATTTGGTGAGACGTTTAACCGTTAATGGAAAATCTCATTGCTGTAACGACATTTTTACTGACGTCCGGTTTACATCGTTGCTAGCAAAGAATATTTGAGGAGAATACAAATTATTTTTACGCTGTTAGAATCAGCATTTTATTAGCTATTATGTCTGAAATTTACGTTCAAATTGATTACTTTTTCTAAGAGTTATGCAAGAAAAAAACAGTGAATGTTTTTTTTCTGAACACAGTGTATATGACTTTTGTAAATTTTATTTCACTAATAGAATTGTCAATTGTGGGAGAGTAATACGGCGAAATAACGCAGATTTCCGAGGTTTCAGTCACAATATCTCCGAAACGGTGGGAAATAGGACTTATGGTTACTAGTAGGAAATCGCACACGGGCTTTTGATTAGTACCAATTTAGATGACCTTAAATGACCTTGAACGACCTTAATTCACATTTAACTCACTACCTGAACCCTGTAGCGTCTTCCAGAGCCTGCTGTTTAAACGTGGATGAAGATAGACTCATACTATCAGCGGTAGAAATACTATACCATACTATCACGTCTGTAGATTTCAGCAGTGTAAAGATTGTGCATAAGTGCACAGAAGTCATCGCGTGCATGACGGTTAAGTGACAGTATACGGTGTGCGAAATCAGCGATTTATGCACTTCGCGATGCAGTTATGTCGGAAACGGTCCACGATATGACCAAAGTTAACCAAAGTTATGCAAATAAACTACTCATGCAAATAAACTATTGTTCAGTATAAAAGTATATTGCGTTCCTGTCTCATACGTGATGCTGAGCGCGACCTGTTAGCGATAGCTAAGCTTCTTGTTTTCATATCGTGTAAATTGATTATACAAAAAGTCATCTGTTTACTCACAGCTCAAGCGCGTCACAGACTGACTGACAGACAGACAGGCAGACAGACAGACGGAAATATGATCTCAATGGCGCAGCGTTTACTATTAACGTTCTATAAAATTCGCCAGCATTTTTTTCTAATGTCTGCTGAACTACTGGGTCTATAGGCTGGCACAAATTTCAGCTATAAAAATGCTATTAATGCTCCAAAGTTTAGTGCTATTTACGAACGTTTTGATCGTCAGACTCATTGATTTTGAATGGCGTGCGCATGCAGTGATGGACTCGTGGAACAATGTGACGTCAGAAGTCGATTACGTCATCACGGCAGTTCGAGGCAACATGGCGGTGATACCTTGTCACGTGACGTGGTCCAGTCGACCCCCCGCGACGCTCCAGTTCCAACGTGACTCAAACCCGCTGACAACGCTGTCAACAAGTAGTTGTCCATGTTTTTCTTTAGATGAGCAGCTTGTCACTGCCACTTGTTAACGCTTTAGAGTGCAGAGGTAACTATAGCGCCACGCCGAATAATATGAAGTTAGTACACTGGCCGTTGATGGGTGGGCGGTTACGTTTGGCACATCGAGAAAGGGACTGGCAGGGCCGCAGCCCGCCAGGCCCCTCCTGGTTGTACCAAATGAAACAACCCACCCATCACCGGTCAATGTAGCAATCACCGTATTATGGTCTGTTGCTCTGCGGTTTTAATGTGCCCGTTAAAAGGTTAACTATAAAAAATTATTTGTTTTGTGACGATCATCGACTATGACACGTGAACGCCATGGGATATGTTTGCTTGGTTCACGTCTGATTCTCGTGTCATTTGCTGCAAGTCGAATTAGCTTGTAAAGAATGATGCTGTGTTACCGCTTCATACTTCCAGCTGAATACCAAGTCACTACTCACTATGCTTTTCCTCATCGTCTCGATCGAAGCTAACGTGCTCGTGAAATTCATCGTTTTGGTGTTTCCTTGTATAGTAGCTTGGACTATTTGCAGTGACATTTTTCGCATTTTTGCATCTTTTACCTTTGACCTTTTAGTGGGAACGTGATCCTCATCAGAATAGCGCTATTACCAACGATCTTAAGTGACGTTAAAGGTCATTTAAGCTATTTCTAGATCTGACATCGCGTAAAAATAGTGTATGTTCGCTGAAGGCACTGCGTTTCTCTGGTTTATATGATGCTGAGCGCGTCCTTTTTGCGACAGCTAAGTTTCTTGTTCCTTTAGACTTCCCGATAACATCACAAAAGACTATACGTATTGGATGATAGATAGACAAGTGATGAGAACGGAAGTCGAAGTGGTTGAACAGTTCGTTGACGCCTGCGATCAGTCAGCCAGTTCATTTACGACTCTGTCAGCAGTAAACAAGCCTTGTTGTGAGATAGGCGTCTAGCAAACAGTTAGCTACGCACGTATTACAGGTTGACCACTGCTCTGTTGGGATCCGGACGTTTCCGCCTGTACATATTCCCCGGACATTTCCCCATACCGGACAATCCCCCCCCCCTTTCTCCCTTTTTAAATGGTGCAGGAGATTTCCCGCTTTCACATTCAGTGCCACCAGCCGCGCCAGTCTACGATATAAAGCGATCTATCGTAACGTATACCACATTGATAGCGGTAGATCGGATAGGGTCGGGTTAGTGATAGTTTGCAAAAATTCCCCGCCTCGTGAATCGGTTAGGGTTAGGAGTATGTATTAGTGCTAATTTTTAAAGTTTCGCTTTAACTACCGGGGAGAAATGTCCTATGTGATGAGGGAAATTGCCCCGGCGGGGAAATGTCCGGAGACTAGGTCCTAGAAGGAAATTTCCGGTTGAAATGTTATACATTCGGTCTGTCGATAGAACATCCTGGTCCACGCAGCCATACGTAGATCGGGAATTCGAATTTTATACGTTTTAATTGTGAAATGTCGACAACTTTAAGTTACAGAATTCAGATACTGGCATCAATGCTACTAAACTAAGACAAATTACAATATATACGGTATAGCTGACTGCTTGCGGAAAACAGTTAACGTCTTGAAGAAAATTAATTTTGTACTAGTTCAAAGTCCAAACTCCAAAAAACCGAGTGGGCCAGATACAATTGGCATCAATGCTGTACTGTAATCGTACAGTGATAGGCAATACAAGTGGTGCGCTAGTGGAGACGGTGCCCTGTCATCATGTAGGCCTGTTGCTACATAGCACCATATGAATATATACCAAATTTTTACGAAATTTACACACACACACAGATGTTTTATTAGCTAACAATGTAAAAACATAAAGGAGAAAAGTATAGAGACGGAATGCTAAGGGGGAGTGAGGTCTCAAAGGACTCTTACCACTCCCCTGTTAAAACATAAAAACAATAAAAAAAATTGAAAATTTAAAAACTATAAAATGTAACACTTGTCGTTCTGTGCACACAACCCTAGATACGAAATAGTCGTAAGCTGTTGGCCGCCGGATGTGTTGCGTCTGTGCTCTCTGTACTGGCAGGATAACGACACACCGCTGGCCCGGCCGGGGTGGCGCTGTGTATCAGTCAAGTAAACAAAATAAGTAACTTGACGGAACTCTACTCGACGCTATCTTCTACAGCCGAGTCGTGCTGTTGGCGTTCTGTGACGCCCGCGACAGCATGTCCAAATATTTGTCGCTCGCTCGACGCTTGCCTCCGTTGACTCCATAGGCGTAAACTTCCTCCAAATAGTGGGGGGCTCATGGCCCTTTCCTTCCCCTCCCTTCCCCTCTCCTCCCTCCCCTCCCCTCCCCTCCC
>Ga0209149_1001087_pt1 | contig 13047 bp, 6 predicted proteins | sample WorMetTyACAVOLI2_FD_187423 | JGI IMG/M metagenome (GOLD analysis project Ga0209149, IMG submission 187423) | Marine gutless worms symbiont microbial communities from Max Planck institute for Marine Microbiology, Germany - Olavius algarvensis... ... | reverse complement strand
GCATCCCCCTCCACCAGAAATTCCTGGATCCGCGTCTGTTATTCATCATGAATTCCCGTAGGCCCCTATCTTTCAACTAGCTTTACGTAAAGCGTGCTGTTAACCCTTTAGACTCCAAAAGCAATTATAGTGCGACGTGTAAATCGAATAATACGAGTTGGTACATTGGCCGTTAATGGGTGGGCTGTTACATTTGGTACAGCGAGGATGGGCCTGGGCGGGCTGCGGCCCCGTCCAGTCCCCTCCTCGCTGTACCAAATGTAACAGCCCACCCATCAACGACCAGTATACCAATCACTGTATTGCTATATGATGGTCCGTTGCTTTCGACAATTAACAGCCGGAGAAGAACTGTTCTGGTGCCTGCGTTTGTAACTTTTGTAGTAATTGTAGTAATGGTGTTACTGTCCGCGGGGTAGGAGAGAGGTAGTACTATTTTCAGCTGAGTGTGTCTGTCTGAAGCCGCTCTTATTTTTCAGATTTGACGAGATTGTCATACAATAATCATGAACACATGCATATATGATGCATTTGGTAGAGGTGTGTGTGTGCATGATAACTTGAAAACTATTGCAGATATCTGCTGTCTGCTCGCTGGTGGTTATACAGATTGGAGAAAAATATCATACGAGTTAGCACGTCAAGATTACAGATCAAGGACAAGGTCGAGGTCATATTTCGGAGGGTTCAAGACAGGGTTGGCACGAAAATATCAATGATATGTATCAACGATATATATCATGACAGTATCATATCATGATATTTTTGATATTTTCAAAATATCAACCTTTATTATTATTATTATTATTATTATTATTATTATTATTTACTAACACAAACTGCCCAAGTTCCTAAGCTATTAAATGGTGCAGAAATATTGCCGAAAATTTTAACCCTCTGGGTAGGGCGCAACAACGTCACAGACGACAGACAGAGACGGACGGTTCATGCCATAAGGCAAACGTAACGTAGTATAGTTCGCCTAAACCAAATTTAACGTATGTTACAAATAACTGGTAACTAATAGTCATTAAATACTGCATCAGCGTGTTACATCCATTGTTATATAACTTATCAGAAATTTTCATTTTCTGGAAAATACCGAAAATATCGAAAATATCAAAAATATTATGATATTTTGATATTTTCGAAAATATCATGATATTTTCCAACCCTGGTTCAGTCACTCGGTTAGATATGAGCTGTTCTCGCGGGTAGTGAAAATTCCATCTCCTATGCCTTATTTTTAGCGCGCGTAGGCCTACTATATACTGTCGCAAGGTGACTGTCCGTCCGTCTGTCTGTCTGTCTGTCACACGCCGGTATTCTGTAGAAACGGCTAAACATATCCATAATCCTCAAACTTTTTACACCATCGTGTAGCCACACTATTCTGGTCTTTCCGTACCAAACGGTATGACAACATTCCGACGGAGACATCCCTAACGGGGGCGTCAAATGCAGGGGTGTATGAGAAATCGCGATTATCGACCAATACTCGCTTTACCTCGAAAATGATACAAGACAGAGGCACAGTTACTATGGAAGGCGAATAGGAAACCATACTCAGGCTTTCGAATGGTACCAGTTTCAATGACGTTGAGTGACTTTGCGAAATTTTAGATGACAGAAAGCATCGCGCGGTCTCTCTGCGACAGCTGAGCTTCTTGTCTTGGCTGTAACTGATTGTTAGCAACACGACTCGTCACAGCTATCGTCAATGAAACTTTCACCGCAGACGGGCAATGACTCCAGGATCGTGCAGTTAAATTCGTCAGGTGGCAGCACCCTGCAATATAGTGCAAGACAAGATTTGCTGTGCCGGATACCATCTGTTAATATTGTTTTTAGTATTAGCATTAATTTGCCGGTATGAATCAAATATTCCACACTGCACCGCTAACAGTATAACAGACATGCTGCATTCACTTATCGAAGCATCAGAGTGTAATTGTACGACACCATTACTGCCGTAATTCTAGAGACTATGGCATTGCGGTGAATATGATGGCGGGCTGTAGCCTACAGGTGGTCGACTCGATAGTAGAGGGCACAGCATGGCAGAGCGACGTAGCCCTGATAAGGCAGACTGGTGAGCGAGGTGCTAACGTATTAACGTCGTCCATTAGACAGGCGGCGGACGATTGATGAGTGCCATGCAGAGCACCGACCGACAACAGTGGCATCAGCCGCAAGCCAGATACAGCAGCTGAGACACTGCCAACAACTATATCCATGTACCACTTTGACACCAGTGATTTCATCTTCCGCTCCGTTTAGTTTTTTTATCGCGCGTCAGCACAGCAATGCTGACACGCGATACTGATATAAGAAATCTGTACGTCCGTCCGTCTGTCACGCTCCGGTATTGTATCAAAACGGTTTAACTTAACGTTGATGGTAGCACCATCATTCTAGTAGTTTTCACAGTACTAAACATCTTTGCGAAATTCCGTCGGGGTTGGCCCCAACGGGAGCGTTGAATACACGTCGGGTATATAGATTTCGCGTTTTTTGACCAATATCTGGCTATATGTGGGAAACGATGCAAGATAGCTCCACGGTTACCATGGAACGGTAACAGGAAACCATAAGCACTGTATCGAATCGTGACACTTCCGATGACCTTGAGTGATCTTTGAAGGTCACTTCGGTGACCTACTTACTGTTGTCACTTTGCGTGCGCAGCTGACGCGCGATCTGTTGGCGATAGATAAGTTTCTTGTACTATACGTGTTCATTGATGAAAAACAGACGTAATAGTTATAACAACAATAAAATCTGCAGTATGTGGCACAGCAAAATGACCCCCCCCCCCGAATTGGACAATCGAGGGACCATTGTGGAACATTTTGGTCTGCAGTTGAAATAAATCGGACCATTTTGGGGACGCACATGCGTACAGACCCACAGCGTGACGCTCCTTAAAACGGTACCCACCCGCGCCAGTAGTAAGCAGTCGCGGGCAGATAATAATAGTTGTAACAGCAAGCAAACAAAAACATAAATAGATTATATCATAACAATTGTGGCGCCACGGGTAAGCCCCCCCCCCTCGCCGCTAGCATAAATTTCACGGGGGTTTGTTGTAAGACACAGGACGAGGTTGCTGTTGCTCAAGGTCACCGTAGGGATCCAAGAATGGGTTCGTTGAAAAGCACATGTAGGACTTCCTATTGGTCGTCACTAGAGACGATAGCTCTAGATTGCGTATAGTTTTGCGTTTTTGTGTACGCGTTTCACGCGACAGACAGACGGACAGACGGACATCACCATCGCGGGAAGCCGCCGATTAAACAGCGGAAGCTTAATCGTGAAATGTTGACAAAAGGCTTCAGGCTTTGTCACTTCATGTTGACAATACCACATGCACGCACGCCCGAAGTGTTCTGCGAGATGATGTCTGGACTCTGGGCAGGAGGGCTGCCAGCTACAACCGTTGAACACGGACATAATAATCTCGAGGCAGACTACGCTAGATATCCAACCCGATCTTTCACCCCAGCCGCCCGCGCACGGAGACATTGAGGCGCAAAGCCACTGACCTCTTACCAGGCCAAGCACGGCCTTCTGTATACTGGCACACGTAGTCGTATGCATGTATTATTTAGCATCATCTGGGAGTCCATAGGCCAGGCCGCGTACGGTACGTCTCTGTCCCACGACGAGCTGTTCAGAGCAACAGTCTCGACCGCGACCTCACACCCGGCTGCAGAACCTCGAGTTTGGCCGAACGACTGTGTTTGGCATATCATCACACCATACGGTCGACAAGTGCTCGTTAACAGTGTCTATAGAGATACGTGCACTGGACGAGGTATAGATTATCATCATCACTCACGACGTTACCGGCTGAGATGGCGTGTCATCACATTCTTTCTTCAGCAACACGTTATATAATGCAAGAAGCCCACAACAAAAAGCCGACTATTATACTGGATGAAATATTGCAGCGGCTGTTTATTAATCAAACTCACCTGCAGCCACATAATTAGTCACCTCTCCTGAGATGACTTGTAAAACCGGTGAACTGAACTGTCCGTCCGTCCGTGCGGTGTCAACATTTTCAAAACCCTGGAGCTCCCAGACCGCTGGGCCGACGTCGATGAAACTTGGCACGTCGTGGGTCTCGGACTCAACTTCTAGGAAGCGGAATTTTGAATTGAATTTGAGAGATGGCCTACCCCGAGCGAGGTGGTTTTTTGCACCATTTCATTCAGCTACCGTATAGCAAATATTTTGCCAAGCTTTAAACATTTACTGTAAAGTTTAAATGTCTTCATGAAATCCGACAGTTGTTCTCAATTGTTCAACCATCTCAATACCGTGGTGATCACTAAGTTCGTTATATTAGAAATTTATGTAATACACTGTTTTAGTAATTTACTAGAAGCATAAAATTACCAAGTTAGCGACCATTTCGTTTGGTAATGGCACGTATTCTCAATGTTCACATTGCAGTCTAGGATTTTTGCGTATTTCGTCCAAATTGACATTGCATTAAGTCGAGAAAAATCACATGACGGAGCGCTTACTAAAATAAGAAACTCAGCTATGGCAGAGAAACCGCACGACGCATCTCCGTATTATTGCAAAACGATATTAAGCATAAAAGACTAAAAGTGACTAAAAGTTGCCTAGCTGTCACTTTACAAATGTAAACATTGTCTGCACATACTTCCTATTAAATGCTCTCCCGGCTGCCTGGGGGTTTTCTTGCATTTTAATTACTCCAGACGGCATTTGAACTTGTTTCTGCTGGTCTTTGATCTGATCAATAGTAACTTCTAAGTTCTAACACACACCACTACCATCGTAACCAGGTGGCGGGGAAAGTTTGATGATGAATTCGAGTATGACGGACGGACATACAGACTTCAAAGACTTCAACTGCAACTTCACTGCACAACAGACGTTGTTGACTTCACACATGCGAACGTTCGCGTACACTTGCGGTTTAAGCCCGCGGCACACGGTCGGCCGACACTGAGGCCCGACAGCCGTCAGCAAAGAATTTTGAAAAGAAAAAGAATATTAAGTCGTTACGTCGTATTTTTGTTGAGTACAAAAATGAAGAAAAAACTCGAAAACTTTCAGCAAAGAAACGGCTCTTGCTGCTATCGTTGACACGCTTACTAGCAGAGAAAAATCGACGCAAGAGAAATCGATCATGTTGGATCGGTAGATTGGATAGCACGACGTCCAACGATAAATGTGGGAAATTCCATGACAAAACGCCACAGCTTTGCTGACATAACGGCAAAAAATAACGAGTAAGTAAAATTAAAAGTCAGGTTTGTCGGCCGACATTGACGGCCGACAATGTTGGCTCGTGTGTCGCGGGAGCCGACAATGTCGGCCGACAAACCTGACTTTTAATTTTTACTTACTTGTTGTTTTTTGCCGTTTTCTCAGGAAAGCTGTGGCGTTTTGTCATGGAATTTCCCACATTTATCGTTAGGCGTCTTGCTATCCAGTCACGGATCCCACATGATCTATTTTTCTTGCGGGATATTTGCTAGAAAGCATGTCAATGCAATGATATCCCACAAAAACATATATCTATATCTATAAATATATCTCACTGAGTCAATGGTAGTATAGCGAGAGTCGTTTCTTTGCTAAAATTCAGCGGTTTTTCTTCATTTTTGTACTGAACAAAATACGACGTAATGACTAATATTCTTTTTCTTTTCAAAATTCTTTGCTGACGGCTGTCGGGCCTCAGTGTCGGCCGACATTGTCGGCCGTCAAAACGACAGCCGACATCGACGGGTGTGTCGCGGGCTTAGCAACAACAGCTAATATGACAACGAGCAAAATTCAACGGAGAACCGTCCACTTTAAAGACCAGAGTTATTGCGCAACATACTATAATTAAGCCGTTCGATGTTGCTAGCTAACAGTAAACACGTATACGTATTATCCCACAACAAAGAACTTTCACGTCAAGATGTTTACCGGCTTTCAGTCTTGTACGAACAAAAACGACTGTTACGCTGTAAACAGTTGGATCTAGCACTGCATTGCGCTGTTGCCTGTACAATATTTATTATGTAAGTTAAACTAAATAATGTTTTAGTTTCTTTTGACGGTTTCTTTCTCGGTGTTCTTTTGACAGCCACAACTTCGTTATCGCGTTCGTATACACTGTCTCGCTATACACACATGTGACGGCCTGCTGTTCCGTTGGGATATGAGGCCTAGTGCTTTGAGTGGCTGAGATGCGCACACCGTAATGTACATAAAACAGTGCAAGTGAACATCGCCGCCCGTAATCTGTACAAGAGATGCACGATGGCGATGGACATAACGTATAGGCTACCAGTTCGTGAGATGGGCTGTGCCACCGCTGCTGTTTATGTTTGTTATTCAGTATTATAGCACTTATTCAGTATTATACCGCCTCCTGACCCACGACGCGGTATAATACTGAATAAGTGCTACAATTATAGTACTGTTATAGCATAGCCGATATCACGAATTGGGCAACGAGACTGCCCAGTTCACGAAATGGACAGTTTCACGTTTCACAGATTGGGCGTTACACACACATCTCAACACGTTATCTCGACGCTCGTGCGATACTCACGACGTTACGTGACCCTGGCTTCTGAGCTTTCAAACACAGAGTTTGTGAAATGTACCAAGTATGGGTTATTCGTCCACCGAGTTTGAATATGTCTAAGTGATCTTTATTTAAGGCCATATCGTCATCCTTCACTTTTGGTGGATTTCATGCCTGATATTTCTGACTCCTCTTGGCATCACTCTTAACATTTTGACTCCAAAGTTGTGTCTTGAATTTTGCCTAAGTACAAAGAAATCTTTCACATAATTTAGGCTTCTTGCGTCTTCGCTTTCTTGATTAGCGGGTAAAGTTTTTGACAAGCGGACGTAACGCCCATCTACGACGCATACGTCACTACATACTACTAGCGCATTAGAGGTGTTGCGTAATGCGCTATATAAATTTAAGACTTACTTACTTACTTACTTACATCACAAATCACGCGAAGACGACAAGTAACAAAGTAACAATAGAGACATTAGTGGATGAGAAGCGGTAGGCTGGTAGCAAGAGCAGAGCTGACATGGCGTGACGTATGACGTGTTGACAGAAGGTCGTCGACACTTCGCCGTCAGAAGTCCAGTCGCGACTCGGGAGCCTGGAGCGTGGAGCATGGACAGACCACTCCAGTCTAACTCTCAAAGGCCGACCGGGGCGCTCTAGCAGACGTGAGTCCGACCGTTATCAACACGCTGCCAACAGGCACTTGCGGAATGCGCCGTCAGTTAGTCCGTCAGTTGATGTTTTATAAGGCGCCAGCCACAACAACGTTATTTTAATCCGTCCCAGCGCCATGGTAACCGTAGCAGCAGCTTGGGGAGGGGAGATGATCGCTGGAGGGCGGCAGAGGTGTTCAGCCGTTGCCACGACTTACGCAGGTCGTGATCGACATCGGTTAAAACGAAAAGATCAGTCTTGTCAGTGTAGACGATTGCCAGCGCTCCCCCATCAACAATGACATCACATGACTTCAGAGTCTGAAGGACGTAGATGTCAGAACCGACTCTAAGTATCACATGCTCGCGTCGCATCTGCTTAGAAAATGACGAATAGGTTACGACTGCAGGTGCGCATATACGGTGCTGCCCGACTGTCTGGCACCTGCATAAGGTTACATCGAAATTTCGGAGACAATATGAAAATGGTTTTGCAATATTTGCTAAGAGTCTTGTCACGTTCAGGACAGAGCGCAACTGAGGCATAGTCACAAGCTGGTACCCTGTAAAGATAAATGCTTAGAGGATCATTCGGCGCCCTTGTAGTGACTTTATGGACATGTTACGGCGCCTTATAAGTTGTCGTATTATTATTATTATCACACGGTTTTCATCAAGGAGGAGTATAGCTCAAGGAATCTAGGTTTTATACTTACTTACTTACTTACTTATCCAGTGAACCCCTTGCGAGAGCTTGAAGTGAGATTGGGGTGAGTAAAAAGATTTTCGCTCAATAAATCGTTATATCTCCGGAAAAAAAGATAGACAATACGCGTATAGACCAATAGGAAGTCGCATATGCGCTTTCGACTGGTACCAATTTGGATGACCTTGAATGATCTTGAACGACCGTAACACACCATCTTCCCAATAGCTTATTCCGGGGCTCACTGTGCAGAAGTGAATGACAGACCTATAGCAGAGAGGCCGCGCGATGCTTCGATCGTGTCTCTCAGTAGTCAGCTTCAACAGTATAGGCTACAATACGCCGAGCACAATTTTCTATTATTGGTTACTTCGGCTTCAGATTTACCGCTGCGTACAAGTAAATTCTGTTCTCATCTCTTCTCTTCGTTGTGGTTGTCCATGCTGCAAGCTGTGATAAACAAGATTCACTGATGCGTGGCGGTCTGTGCGATGAACTGCACGATCGACCGTCGCAATTGTTGCTCGGACGTCCAGCAGTCATCGATCGATAATCAGATATTGGCCGAGAATCGCGAAAACCCCACCTGCATTCGACGTCCCCCTTACGGGGTGCCCGTCGGAATATTGTCATGACGTTTGGTTTGGAAAAACTAGAATAGTGTGGCTATCCGATGGTTAAAAAGTTTGAAGACATGTTTATTCGTTTCGACAGAATACACCAACGTAGCAGATATACGGACAGACGGACGGACAGACGTACACCGCGCGACGGCATAGGCCGCGCCTATTCATAGCATCGCGAGGCAAAAATATATCTCCAGGTCTAAAGATTTCAGCGATGTACATATCGTGCATAAATTCGCAGGGCGAGTGACCCCTAACCTTGATTTCAAGGTCACGGTATTCTTCAACGTCACATATCTCGAAAACGGTACAAGATAGAACTATACTTGCAATGGCAGACCGATATGAACTCGTACGTGATGTATCCTGAAAAAAGTGACGTGTAGCTTACTTTTCCGGTCTCTTATAGAAAGTCCAGACGATCTAACGAAGGATGCCATTGCCGATGACGTTGGGTGACCTTTGAAAGTCCTTTCAGGTATATAAACGGTTTTGTTGTCTATATCTCATATACAGAACACATTAGTGCACAAAGTCACTTACAACGGTGTGTGCAATTACTTCTACTGTCGTATTCGACCGAAAGGACTGTTATATGATGCTGAGCGCGACCTGTTAGCAATAGCTAAGTTTCTTGTAACGTCCATTCACTTTCAGACTTGAGATTTGCCATTAATGAACTGTTCTGTTAGTCACAGTTAGTATTGTAATTAACTCTAGCGACTGTTTAGAGGTTGCGTATTTGTTAAAAACTCGCTATTCACCTGTCATTTGCGTTTATTTTGCTTTCGCTTTTAGTTGTTGTTGCTGCCGTTTGGCGAATAAAGATGTATATAATAGTTGTACCAAGCTGACGACTGTATGCGCGTCATAAAATTGTTGTATACGCTGGACCGTACGCCGTTGTTCCACAAACTACATGTATTACAAGCGCGCAGCGGTTGCAGACGTTGATTTATTTTAGCCTCGGACTCGAGTCGAGTCGAACAGAGGCAGTGAAAGACGAGACGCCGTAATGGCCAATACGATGCTATCTTAAACACCAGTATGACGAACACGGAACACATACACTACGTGGCAGTAATAAACCCGTCATTCTGCTGTCTGTCACGTTATCCAGCCGCTGTAGCACTCGCTGACGTCACTGTCAATTAGAGTCGACTAGTCATCACGCATCCAGCATCTTTAGACTCACCCCCCCCCCCCACCGACTTGGGCCAGCCAGCTGCCGGCCTGACTGGCCTATGTGTGACCTCAACATTACTAATACTGCTGTTTACTCAACATATACATGAAACATAACAACAGTGACGGCATTGTGCTCCGTATACGCGTTCCACCACAACAGGGTTCAGTGTTAATACATTTCAAGAAGTAAAGGGTGTTTTAATTGGGAGCAATAATCTTAAACACGTAACTTTAGGCGTTAAAATTATCCACAAGATCAGGTATTTTATTCTACGGTTGTGTTATTTAGCTTACGACAAAGACAAGGCCAAGAGGAGTCGATATTCGTCTGTCCGACGTGTTCTTCTGCTGGATTGAATAACAATAAAGCCGCATTCACACTGTGCGCCGAGCCGCGCCGCGCAGCGCCGAATTATTATGTTTAACCCTTTAATCGCCACATTAAAACCCCAGAGCAACGGGCCATCATATAGCAATACAGTGATTGATACACTGGCCGTTGATGAGTGGGCTGTTATATTTGGTACAGCGAGGAGGGGGCCTGGGCTGGCTGGAGCCCCGCCCAGTCCCCTCCTTGCTGTACCAAATGTAACAGCCCACCCATCAACAGCCAGTGTACCAACTTCGTATTATTTGATGTGGCGCTATAATCGCCTTTTGGAGTTTAAAGGGTTAATGCATGTAAATTGTATAAAAGAAAGAAACAATGCCGGAAGACGACGTTGTAGTGGTAGCCGCGTTTTGGTATTTGTCCGAACAGAAACGACTGACTGTCCTGATGTGCCCACTGGCTACTACTGCCTGCATGCTGCAAGCAGAGTGGCAACGCTGTTGATACATTCCACGCGAACAAAACGTAATGGAACCGAAATTTTCACTAACCTCTTGCTTCATTTCCTACGCCCACTACGTTGGCCACATCTTGCTAAGCTATTCCTTTTACAAAATGCTATAAAATATGGAACATTGCAAACAGCGGTCCGTAGAAAACATGCAACGGCGCACAGCGGCGCTGTTGTGTCGTCACAGTCGTTGTGCCGTTGACGCAGGTTAATTGTCGTTAATTGCCCATCTCGTGGGTCGGATAATGTCAGGAGTACGGGTTAGGGTCATGTCGTGTAGTTAGTGCCAGTTTGCTGCCAGGCTCTCTGCTGAGCCGTTTTCGCACGGAACAGGGACACTGCGGTGCCTGCAGAAGGAAATGGCGACTATCAGACACTGATCTGTGTCCTTGTGGCGAGACCCAGGCGATGTCTCACATTGTCGAATCCTGTCCCCTGACAAAACTGAATGGCGGTTTATCTCGGCTACACTCTGCGGACGAGGACGCTGTTTCGTGGCTGACCAATTATGGTAAATGACACGCATACGAGAAGAAGAAGAAGTGCCAGTTTTCAAATAATTCCACGCCTCGTGGGTGGTTAGGGTCAGAGGTACGGGTTAGTATCAGTTTTCAAAGTTTTGCTTTAAGAATGTTTGTCCTGTCATGTTTATGCCGTCCCGTCTGCTGTCCCGTGCCAGAAAGGTCATCTTCTGTCTCGCCCGTCCTGTCATCTTATAGGGAGACCCCACAATGGCGCCGTTGCGTGTTTTCTACGGACCCTACAAACAGTACAAGTCGCTAGTCGCTACTCAATACCTCGGCCCGTGGCAGGCTCAACCACGACACCCAACAGACTGATGAAGATGATGATGTTGATGATGATGCTTGTCGACTGTGTCGTCCAACGTTGACGAAACAACGTGTGCGTCATCGTTGGTTACATCATGTTTCTTTCAGACGAAGACACAACAGATGACGTCGCGACGCCGGCTAAGCACCGTACGTTATATCTCTATCTTCTGCGATGAAGCGCATCCTCGGATTTCTCGACCGCATTATCCGATACCGGCTGAGTTCTGCACGCAGCTGATTGGAAAGGAGGTACTGGCTGTCAGAGACCAGCGGATTGGATCGAGTCCAAGTCACCCACGCGACAGTCGGCCGGAAATGCTGCAGGTGCTCCCGGCCTGGCTGCGCGGCGTCCCGTCGAGCGTCGACCGCCCGCCGTCGCTGACGTCCCGGTCTCACGCAGGGCCGCGCGACGACCGGGTGACGACGGTGTCGATGTAAGGTTCAGCGGCTGACGCTGATAGGATCGTAGTCGGGTCTCAAGTCACTGACAGACCAGCGGGATTCTCAAACTCCAATCTACAACCAGCCTGCTCCTGCTGTAGGCATCCTTACATTGAATCAGCATTAACATAACCAAATAACTTAGCGCCAGCTTCCACGTAACGTATAGTGAATTTGAGCTTTCACTGCATATTATGTCAACGTTTTATCAACATTTTTTATCAATTTATCAATATAAGGCATCTTCAGCATTCTGTTTTTTAAAGCTGTGAAGTACCGCACAGCAGAGAGCTATAGGCTGTTTGAAATTAGGCCTTGTAGTGCCATTTTAGGCCATGTTATGGCGCCTTATAAATTGTCGTATTATTATTATTATTATTATTATTAAAACGGGTAACATTATAATTAACCCGCATGTTTATGCTCACGTTGTGTTGAAATTTACGCAACATCATCATCTCTACTTATTGACAGTACAGAAACCGCAAATAAACATTCCAGATCTAAAGTTTACACGCGGTACAGGTCTAACAATAAGTCTTAGAAACTGGATCAAAACCACCTGCAGCCTATACACAGTGACGAAGAACAACGAAGCACTTCTAGAAAACGAGCGAATCATTTGTCAATATATACTCACCACGATGCGACGAGGCGCGTCCGCGGCAGGCGACAGCGAAGACCGTGAAAACTCGAGTCAGCCGTAGAGCAGTTATTCGACGTAGGTATCGCATACACGACGTGACTTAGTCACTTTTGACTCACCGGGCCAACTGACCAACAGCAGCCAATACGCACTCTCGCTATCTCAAAGTTTCAAATCGATGAGTAAAAACGATCAACAGTCAGCGACACCGATAATCGACCTGTGCCACCCAATCTTCTAACGAACGACGTCGGGATCTGAGACTCCCGGCGATAGCGTACGCCTTACGTTGCAGCCCAGCTGTCTCCGCAGCTCTGAGGCTGATGCGGCTTTAGCAGCGACAGTTATCTACTGCAGCAACGCAGTCTGCATTCGCCAGGTGATCGGCATTTTTAAGCGCCTCACTTTACGTTAGTAAAAGAGGCGCTTATTGAGATAGGCTGTGTCGTGACGTCGTTGGTCGTTGGTTGGTTGGTTGGTTGGTTGTCACGCGCGTGCACTGTGGCCAAACGGTGCATCCTAGGCCTATAGTTACTAT
>Ga0209149_1001086_pt1 | contig 13050 bp, 8 predicted proteins | sample WorMetTyACAVOLI2_FD_187423 | JGI IMG/M metagenome (GOLD analysis project Ga0209149, IMG submission 187423) | Marine gutless worms symbiont microbial communities from Max Planck institute for Marine Microbiology, Germany - Olavius algarvensis... ... | reverse complement strand
TTTCGAGATCTTTGATTAATCCAAGTCTATGCGGATTCCATACTGAATTTGCATATTCTAAATGGGATCTTACCAAACTCTTATAAAGCATTACAAAAGCATCTTCGTCTAAATATATGAAATTTCTCTTAATAATTCCTAAATATGAATAAGCAGTATTAATCTTTTCTTTGCAATGTTGCACAAAGTTTAATTCAGTATCGAATATCACTCCTAGATCTTTCATGTGGTCAAGTCTTTCTAACTGGGTACCATGTAGAGAGTAAGTATAATTTTTATTTATGTTTCGTCCAAAGGAAACTGTTTTACATTGCTATTTATATAATGTTATAATGTCTATTCGCGTTCAGTTTTCAGCCGAAAGTTACTACGTTACGCTCGGCTTAATGGCATGAGCCGTCCACGTCCGTCTATCGTCTGTATGTCTGTCGGCTGTCTGTGACGTTGTTTAATTGTTGCACCCTAGGCAGAGACTTGAACATTTCTGCAATATTTTTGCACCGCCGCTATATCTACAGCGTGGGCCAAATTAAACGGGACCAGCTTACATTTTTGCTTGTAACAAGCGAAGGCATTTATAAAATTATATGATTTTTGGCAGGTATAAACTATACATAAAGCAGCAAGTAACATGATGCTAATTTTATCTTAATGAAAGCATAACACGCTAGAGAGCGCCACGTCTATCATCACTTATGATACATGCCGATTTGCAAAGAAAGAAAAATTATACCGGTATAATCGTTTTAAAGTAAAAGTTATGAGTAAGTAAAACAGCTGAAGTGCCACTACAGAGAAAATCATTAGCTTTTGCAGCGCCCTCTAGTGAAAAGTATTTAATTTTTATGCTTCTTAAAGCGCGTAAATGAACTGTTATTTCACCTGCTAAAGATTATCAAAATTCTCTAAAATTTGCTTTGACTACAACGAAAGAAATTGCATTGTCCCCGTTTAATTTGGCCCACCCGGTGTATATAGACTCGGACAGTTTGTATTTATAGTTTGGGCAAAAATTCGAAGGAGTTCTAGGGAATCGTGCAAGTTAAATACAAGGGTAAAGCGCTGCTGGTCACGAGTCTTGACTCACATAAGTGGCGCTATAGCAAGTGTCCAGACCTTTACCTTTACCTACCTTGGATGACCCTTCAAGGGCGCGCCAATATTCGACGCTGAATATCTCAGTAACGGTTGAAAATATAGACATAATTATGTATAATGAAAGACAAATAGGAACTCGTATGCGATCTATCGAATGGTGCCATTGCCAATGATCTTAGCCTAGAATCCTAGATTTCAAGGTAGGCTACGTCAAACGGCAGACCAATAAAGTTGTACATGATCTATCGATCGGCGCCATTTTCAATGACCCTAACGACCCCCTAACCCAAGGGCATTTCAAGAGCACACCATTATTCGACGTTTTGTTTTAATATCTCTAATATCGTTAATACCGTTCTTTGTGTTATTAAGAGGCTCATACACACACAATTGGTTTATTGGTACATGGCAGCCTTAAGACTGGATTACAAAAGTACTTTGATGCGGCGTAAAGTTCGGCTACCTAATCTACTGATTAATTCTTGTTAGTACTTGTCTTTGTGATTAAATGCAGTTTTGTGAACGTCAAAATTTGTCCATTTTCATTTTGAATGCATGCAACAGTCAATCAGTTTCCATTTCATTTATCATATTCTAAAATATTAACAACGTTAAAACTGTACAGCTGGTGCCAATGCTAACAAATGCGCCTATTTAAAGTTTTAGTAGTGTATTTTCGTAAACCACAATCCTTTGCGCCGTCCTTGACGTCTGTCCGGACTCCGGACGTCACACGCGTGTATATTCTCTATAGACGGCTTGTCGTCAAAAGTTTTCACTAGATGGTATCGGTAGTTCCTTTTTTCTAGCTTTCTCACATAGACCTTTTTCGAACTGTGTCCCCTGATCTTATTAATTAAAGAGTGCCGCTGCTTTTTTTGGCATAAGTGATACAAAGTTGTTAATGTCAAACGTACAATGAAATGCCTACGTAAGTCTGTTGGCGTATCTCATTACATATGCGTTTGGACTGCTTTGTTTCATGTTTTTTCTTAGTTAAGTTGTATATTTTATTTAACCGTCTGATATAAACTGTACTACCATCTTGATGGTGAATAAAGATGTAAATATTGTAATTCGGAAAGTGACCTTTGTAGCCTAAACTGTTCGCAGACCCTGCCAGTCTGGAATGCAAAATGATAGTTATGTGAGTGGTGACATTTGTACATAATTATTTTGTTTGCATGTTTATTTGTTTCTTTGATTGTTTGCTTATCTGCTGCCTATTATTGGCGAATATAGTTGTTTATATAAATCGGACAGAAATTTCGACGGAGTCCCCTTAAACGAGGGCCAGGCGTGCGGGAACGGAAAATAAGTTGGAGGGCAAGACGCGTCGAGGCGGGAGGTGTAACTATGTAACGATGCTGCGATATTATGATGTTTCACTGTAAAGTATGAACAACGGTTATACCGATAGCTATCATCATGATACTTTAATTCAGAATAGATTCGCTGGGAACAAGTTATTAAATTTTCCAGGTGACAAGGTTTGTTTTAAATAATTTGCTTTAGTTCACTATTTAATTTCATTTTAACAAGTCCTATTGTTATGTAATCCCGTCATTTACCTATCTGTAGAACTGCGTATAAGCTTACACTTCAATCATCCCCTCTTATTGCCTCCGACAAAGGAGGAGGTAAATGCGTTTGCCCGCATTCGTTTGTCTGTCTGCCGGTCTATCTATCTGTCTGTCTGTCTGTTAGCAAGATTACTCAAAAACGCGTGAATGGATTTGGATGAAATGTTGCGTGTCGACAGATGTCGGGACATGGACGAACTGATTAACTTTCGAGCCCGATCAGGATTATAGTCCGGATGCCGGAACCGGATTGCTTTCTCCGATATCGTATGCGCTGCAACGCGGAATTTTATTACGTCGGGAAACGCGTACAGGTATTGGGCGCCGGCGAGCCGTGGGAACAACTTTGGCGGAGGCACATGCGCTCCACCGAGTGCCCTTCTATAGTAGACCTACTTGGAAATTTCATTCTGCGTAGTTTCAGAACCGTAGAATAACGCAAGAACACACATGTGCTAACTTTTAGTTTTTTGCTTTAATGATTTGTGAACATTAAACGTAAAGTGTTGTTGTGTTAAATTTGTTGAGTTTTGCTATTTTTGATCTTACGTATTTCATGAGGTGATGTAGCCTACGTAGCGACACGATTGTGGCACTAGAGTTTTGCTGCAAACTTATTTGCCGAGACCAACTGTGCAAATGACGAGACTAACGAGTTCAGAATTTTGAAAATCGGCCAACATCTGCCAAAGTTATGCCCAGTGGCATGTTTTCGACTTACAAGCAATTGACTGATAACATCTCCAATCGAATAAGTGATGTTGAACGGTCGAAACCGAAAAATGTCGGTCAGAAAATTCATCATCAGCTGCTGCCTACATGACATAGGCCCTAAACATGTTTCATCTAGACCTACTCGAAAACGTTTTGCAGTAATTGTTCGCTCTCGAATTTTATAGTACGTGCATACCAAATCTCGTGCAGAAATTCACAGAGAATTATTATTACCTTCTTTACAAAAGTAAAGTCTATAGTTAGCAGCCTCTACTCAATAGGCCGCCTACTGCTGATGTCTGTAACAACACGATATTACGTAAAGTATCCATCGTTCAGCCTTCTTAGCAACGGCTAAGCTACAGCAGCGGTTCAAGTACTTTTAATTCTATTACACGAAACAAACTGAAGCACAACAACACAAACCACGAACGCCATAATACACCCATTCACTTTAAATTCACTTATGTTAACCTATAGTCTATGTACAGTAAACCGCGTTTTTACGCGTATAATACGCTGTAGTGTAAGTAAACGTGGATTTGTATAGCCCATAGTCGTGGAGCACCACCTCTAATGCGCTACCGTTTTCCCGTAAGTCGGCGCTGATCTCCGCAAGCCAATCCGACAGCCAGGCATCAGCGAACACTGCGAAACCACGCGATATGCCTGTTTACTTCCCAGCTTTCGCTGGTACCAATTTATACTGCTTGGTGACAGAGGCAGTAGGGTGTAAACAACTTGCCTAAGGTTGTTACGCAGCAGCGTCGCGGCCGGGCCTCGAACCCGTGACTACTAGATCACAAGTCCGACGCCCTACCACTAAGCCACCGCGCCAGTGTAATGACAGACTACAGCGTCTGCGGCAAACAAAAGCTTCGACACACTAAAAACTGTCATTCATTCATTCATGCACTCAGTTTATACGCTTATAGCTATAGTTGAAGAATTTAGAAACAGAGTACCTCATTCAACAGAATATATTTAGTTATATATTTGGTAAAAACAAAAACGTAAAAACTACATTTTATAACCCACTGTGTGAAATTTGTTGAACTAAATTCTATGTTGTTTTACAACACAGTCTACACTTAAATTATTAAATGTACAACGAGTTACGAAATTACGTAATTGACAATTCTTGAATATGTTCCGACAGTAACGCGCTCAGGCTAAGCCATGCACCTAAAATAATCTCAAATGTTGTTTGATGCCAACTGTCTCTGTTCACAAGGTTTTCATTCAATCTTTCGATTCATAATACTTAAATCAATCACAATGGGTTAATATACCGCATGCCGTCGAATAAACCTACGTGACTCGTTGACGATCAATACAGACACACGCAATAAACCATCCATTAACCCTTTAACGGTCACAGGTAATTAAAGTGCTACATCGAATAACAGGAAGTTGATACACAGGCCGTTAATTGGTGGGCTGTTACATTTGGTACAGCGAGGAGGGGACTGGGCGGGGCCGTAGCCTGCCCAGGCCCCTCCTCGCTGTACCAAATGTAACAGCCCACCCGTCAACGGTCAGTCTACCAAGCACCGTATTGCAGTATAATTATAGTGGGTAGACCTTCTACTCACCATGGTATAATGGTCCGTTGCTCTGCAGCTTTTATGTGCCCATTAAAGGGTTAACGTCAATATAGCGCCGAGCTACGTTACGATCACAGAACAAGCGTCATGTTACGGCAGCGTCAATCACATTCACATCCACAAGTGGCAGAAAATACATATTAAGCGTACGCCTACTATAAACCGTCACCACTATAGTATCTATTTAATACCGTTAAAATTCCAATTCAAGAAGACACAAAGTTTGAACATACATCGTCGGCAAATATACAGAAGGGCTTTTCGTCGCGCTCATCTATGCTACAGCGCGATTTAGCTACAGGCGGCGTGTCCGTCTGTCACGCTGCATCAAAACTAATAAACGTAGGGTCGTGCGCATTTCACCACACGGCCCGTAGCCCAGGTACTCAAATCCAGGGGCGGGTTCAGTACGAACGGTAGAATTTTTTTCCTAGCGTAGAATTTTTTTCCTACTTTATTAACGTATTAAACCACTTTCTATGTCTGCTGCATAGAACGTCACGTGACCGAAATGCTTACTGGCCACCGTTAAAATAATTCATTTTTTTTATTCGGTACGTTGTTCAAATGGTCAGATTCCAAACATACTATCAATCAATCAATCAATCAATCAAATGTTGAAATATTTAAATACAAAAAAAATAAAAACAAACTTTTCGTTCACCTCCGCCATAGTGGGCATGGCCAAAATAGCTAGCAACATAGCTAGCAAAGAAATTTTCTGCTACGGTAGGAATTTTTCCTAACTGTTAGAAGTGGGTTTAATAGGTTTCTGCTACGCTAGGAAAAAAGTTCTACGCTAGAAGTGTGCGTATTAGGCTAAAGCCAACCCAGGAGCTCTAGTTTTTGAGACAAACTTTTAAAACCTAGGTCACATGGACATTGGACATCTAACCCTAAGTCGTCTGAAAACGTGTTTTAAAAGCCCAACGTAAGCATGCGTCCGTGTATTAATCGATTAGTTGATAACTCGCTGCGTAGAGGGAGATAACATATCAGTGGGCTATTTTTATTGATGACGCAATATCGAGGGCGCGCTGCTATTGGCGGCAGACCAGCCACGGCAGCTTCTGCGGCATTTTGCGTGCGTGAACGCAAAGTAGCTTGACGTAATAGACATTCTGTACAGTAACGTGTTAGATAGACGGACGGCCGGCGCCGCTCGTAGCTATTACGAACTACAGCATAGCTGTCACGCATAAAAAAATAAACTATTTTGGGTCGGTTGCTGTCTATGGCCACACCACCTCCAATTCACCGGTTGTTTTTTCATCGAAGTCCAGAACGTTGGGTTCGGCGAGTACTTCGATCGAACAAAACCTTGGAACCTGGAGATATGTTCTTTGATGACTTTTTTTGGCTTTTCAAAAGACAAAAAAAAACAAACCAAACAAAACCGTTCTTGCGAAAGGTATTCCACGATCCAGGACCTTAATACCGCTGCTTAGAGTTTACAACAATCAACTTACTTGACTTGACTTGACTTGAAATGAGGTTTACTGCAAATGAAGTCACTTTTTGCGACAACACAAAACGAACCAGTATTTTGAGGTTTTGGCAAATTTCTTGATATCGATGGTACATGAGCTTTTTTTGGCCGAAAAGTTACATCTCTTAAGCGCACGAGACCACCTTGTGAAACAGCAGCGAGCGACAGCAGAGGAGAGTGCTAGGCGAGAGGATGCCACTGAAAGATGGGTTCTCGTGGTGAAGCGACGGCCTGGTTCCAGTGTTCCAACTCTTTGCCACGTGCAAACATGAACGATCCTAGCACGAGACGCCCAGCGCACTTGTCTATCAAACCACAGAGCACATACCTCAAGTTGAACACAGTACACAAGTATATCGTCCTACCGTTAATGACGCCAGAAAGCACAAAAACATAACCTTGTAAAGTCGACATTGACAGCTGATCGGAGCTGATCATTTGGTACCGCATTTTTCTGGTACCGGTTTTCGCTACTAAATTCTGGTACGTGTCATTGGCATTACATGCAAAAGGTAAAGGTAAAGGTAAGTGTATTTATATAGCGCCCTTTTTGTAGTACCTCACACTCAAGGCGCTCAGGCATGGATCACACAGTGTTACCTGCAATTGCACCAATGCCTGCCTCTACCTCGTAAGCATTCACCAGATGGCGCCTCCCCACACTGAGGTTGCGCATATCTAATTGCAGCCTACTACTCATTTATCTACCCCGAAAGGATGAAAGGCTGAGTCGGCCTAGTTGGTTGACCGACAGCGGACGGTTTACCCACATAAGTGGTCACCCATCAGCAGCAGGTCGAGCGCAGGACAGGGAAAGTTAGCCGGTCAAAGACCGACGTTCTACCAACTGTGCCACGCAACCAAATGTACAGGTCCACGGGCCGTCCAGGTCCCTCCTCGCTGTACCAAAATGTAACAGTCCACCGATCAACGGCCAATGCACCAATCACCGTATTGCTGTATAATGGTCCGTAGCTCTGCGGTTTTAATGTAAGTAAGTAAGTAAGTGAAAATATTTCTATTTGGCGCAGTAAAAACAGTTCACACTGCGCCGCGGCTTCACTGTCCAAATAAAAAATGTCTTCAGCGACCGCGTCAACTGGCCGTATGACAACCCACATAGTCTGAGATTGGGCGGCAGACTGTTCCAGACTTGTGGTCCTGCGGTGGCAAAGGTCCTGTCTCCAAAACTGTTGCGCGTCCAACTGAGAACAGTGTTCGAATGTCAGAACGCAGTTGGTTGTCTGACACCCGGCGTCAGCGAGGAGCTGACAGTCGTCGGCCAGGTAACCCGGAGCGTTGCCCGACAAGGACCGGTGGACGAGAGTCACAATCTTGAACACGACGCGCTGCCGCACAGAAAGCCAGTGGCAGTGCAGCTATATAGCGGAGCACAGGCGAGATATGATCGCATCGCCTGATGCCAGTCACGAGCCTGCATGGCAGCAGCGTTCTGAAATGACTGCCGGTAGCGCATAGTTCGTCGGTGATGCCGTACTCCGTAGCACAGCGCGTTACAGTAGTCCAGGCGACTAACATTAGAGAGTTAAAAAGCCGCTAATGTGGGCAATTTTCGAGCATGTTACGGAAATGGATTCCATACAGCTGGGCGAGGGAATGAGAAGAATGATAACGCCATAAGCGGAGGCGGTTCTTGACTCAAGTCGTTTGGGTTTACCCTGTTCTCCGGCATACCCCTGAACCGTCCCAGGCACTAAATTATTATAAGCAATGTATGTAGGCCTATACGCGGCGGCATTAACTGTACAACCTTTCTGGCCGCTAAGACCGTGCCACACCGCGACGACGATACTGGACACGTCGACGACGTCAGCGGTCATCTTGAACGAGATACATCATCGTACACCACCACCGCCATCATCATCATCATCATCATCATCTTGAACGAGAAAGACTCGTTGAACTTTGGCGCCACGTCACGCTTGATGACGTCTGTTCGTCTCGTCTTGACTGTCGTGTTCTGACGCATCATGCAGACCTTCGTGTAGAAGTCTGTATACCAACACGTCGCAGTCACGTCGTTTACAATCCGACGCTCACAGCGCTCAGTTTCTTTTTCAGCCCTCTCATTTTGTTGTAAATTTAAACGAGGCTCCTGTTCCATACCTACGTGGACAATCTGAAATATCTTGGTGTGTGTATAAACAGCAGAACCCATTATTGTGTTGATGCAACACTAAGAAAATTTTTTGAATGTTATAATAACATTATGTCAGTTCTTGGGTATGGCAGAGTGTTTTTAGCGAAAACTTATTGCTTACCTATTTCGTATATGGCTGCGAGATTTAGCGCATCTTTTTCTGACAAGCATAAACTTGACGTTGCGTGAAATAATATTGTTCCAGAAAATTTTTTAATGCATGTTGGCGCGAAAGTGCTAAACCGCTGTTATTTTACTGTGGTAGCCTACTATGCCTGCTTCCTTACTCGTAGACCAGAGAAAAATAATATTTTTTATAATGAGACTCTACGCAGCACTAACCTTGCCCTATGATTCGTTTGCAGAATGCAACTATATGAGGCCCAGAGATTGTTACCAGTCTATCATGCTTATCCGGGGCATACCGGCAACGTAGATATTAAGCGGGGAATTTAAAGCGGGCCGTTAGGTCTCGCTTTGCTAGCGTATTCTGATTCTGATATTATTGTTTTAATTATTCTTCTGTGCTTTGTGTATGTTTTTTCATTTTTGTACTGCTGTATGTTTTGTGCTGCCATCTGGCGTAATAAATAATGATTAAGTACAAGAAACTTAGCTATCGCTAACGGATGGAGCGTAAGCTGCGCGCACAAAGTAACAACAGCAAATTTCCAACAAAATTCACCGAAATGACCTTCAACGGTCACTCAAGGTCATCGGAAATGTCGTAGGCTGCGAGGGGTGTGGTGGAGGTAGCTGGGCCCTCCCTAACGAAAAATCATTTTTTGTTCTTAAAATTATAAGTTTGGGTGCATTTTGATGTGGATGTTACGGTTCAGTCGTGAAACGAAGCTTACAAAAGTGCAACAATTATCTAGAAATTCACTGTCAGACCAAAGGCAGTCGCACTATCGCACCCCCCCCCACCCCGAATATGCCACTGCTTCATTAACATTGTTACAGTTGTTTGAGGTGTGGACTGTGGAGTGCTTTGGCTGTAAAATGCAGAAATTCATGCATGCTTTGGTGTATCTATGGCAACAGGTTAGTACCAGTTTTAAAATTTTCGCTTCAAGAATGTTGCTTCGTAGATGCATGTTACCTGTGCCATATTTAAAACTTCCTTTTCTTTAACACTACACAGAGTGTAATGTAAAACTGTTAATGTGTTTAAAAGCGAATCGACCAGAGAATTTATAAGGTTGTGATTTTAGTTTAATTTGGATTTGAACAATTGGATCAATGGATTATTATAAAATTAGTCATTTGTTATTCATAGGTTGTTCCAGTGAGTTCACTGATCACAATCTGTCGATCAGTTGTGGATTCTGGAAGATCATATGCTGCAAAACACAGGTCACCAGCACCTCTGATGTATGCCTACTACAAGACTGAATACTTGGGTAACTGTTGTTTATATTTCTGCTTTTAATGTGTTATATACAAAAATAGTGATACATTTGGTTATTACATGTAATTCAAATATGTGGTTTTGAATTAGATTACACATGTTGTTGAATGTATTTGTCAGTGTTCAGTGTTCAACAGAAAGTTTGTTTAGCAGACGTTGGTAACCATATATACTCGCATATAAGCTGATAATTTTTGCCAAAGTTTGATACTGAAAGTGTAGGGATTGGCTTATATGTGTGTCAGGCTAAAAGATGCATATAATTTAGCTGTGGGCGCCGGGCAGCCGCGATGAAAAGCCTGTAATGTTGTGATGAGCAATCAGTGTTGTCTAAATTGATTAAGTACAAGAAACTTAGCTATCGCTAACGGATGGAGCGTAAGTTGCGCGCACAAAGTAATAACATCAAATGTCCAACAAGATTCACCGAAATGACTTTCAACGGTCACTCAAGGTCATCGGAAATGTCACGGTTCGATAGAGCGCATATGATTTCCTATTACCGTTCCATAGTAACTATGGCCCTATCTTCTATCGTTTCCAACATAATAGCCAGATATTGGGCAAAAATCGCGAAAATTATATGGCCAACATGTATTCAGCGCCCCCGTTGGGGGGAGGGGGTGACCACGTCTCTATTATTAGTATTAGTGACAAAACTATAAATAGCACTACTAGGTCAGCTGACCAAAACACGCAACAAGGTACTATAGTATATTTGTGTACTGTACATTTTCGCTTTTCGGTTCAGCATTTAGTTCTGTAATGCTGTGAGCTTTCATTTGAGTTTATAGCATTCTAGGCCTTCTAATAAATTTTAGTTCAAACCACGTCCACGTGGTTTGCAGGTGTTTTTCCATAGAACAGAACTGCCATAGATATTTATCCACAAGAAACTCATCAGTAAGTAAGTAAGAGTTATTTATAAGGCGCAATAATCAAAAAGTCATGATGCTCCGAAAAGTCACGATTCGCCGATGACATAGGCGAACATTACGAGGAAACTGAGTATAGAGTGGTAAAGTTTTACAACCATGGCGTAGTTCAGGCGGTAATTGGGAATTTCTCCGTAACGTTCGCCTATCTCATCTACTGATGAGTTTGTCTAACAACCTAACCAATTTAGAACTGATCTCTACATGGGCTTTTCAAAGAATCTATTCTTGGAGCCATAGGGTGACCTTGAACGAAGACAAACCTATAACCTGTGACCCACAGAAAACTTTGCCACGTGGCCCACAGCAAACCCTCGTGAAAAACTTCAGTCCGTGAAATTTATGCTAGTGGCGGGGGCTTACTCATGGCGCCCATAAACGCCCCAGCTTGTTTTTATGATACCATAAAATTATGATATATAGTGTGGACGACATGTCGGTGGCGACACCTGGCGAACTGTTTTCAAATGATGCAGCTTTGAGGTTGCGAGCCTCGACGATGCTGACGATGAGACGCTGCGTGTGGTTGTTGTAGCACAGACCAACGTTCAGCTCACCGCTAGGTTCCACGGCGGCCACCTGTACACACCTGCGTCTGTCATCTAACCAGCTCACATTATATAAATATAGACCTGCATGGCCAACATTATCTTAAGCTCAGCAATCAAGATTTTGCGTTAAAAGGTAATGTCACAACATATCTTTTGTGCATAGTAGCCTTTGCGACAGTCGCAATATGCACTATGCAAAAACAACAACGTCTATACAGGGTGGCCCAAAAATGAGGCCACTTTTTGTTTTTGATAGCCTATTTAAAAGGCTTACATCAATTTTCGTACCTACGTATTATTTGTTTGACCAGTGCTAAAAGTTATCCACAAATCAGTCGGGACTTCTTAAAGATGTGAATAGCCTGACTTTCTGGGCCACCTTGTATATCTGTACTGCGTTATCTGCCACATCTAAAATATAAACAAGTCTACATACGTAAAATTAAACGAACTAAAATGAGAATAATGCATATAACGTTACACCTATATTATAGCCTATTGGCGAATAATGTAAATTTCATAAGTTAGATAGCAAATTTGGATCAATTTAACGCTTTTCTCAGTTGGCTATCCATGGGGGTTACTCCTGCATTTTTCACCCATGCAGTCTGCTCCCGCATTTTCCACTTCTGCATTTTCCAACGCTTTAATTATGCCCGTGCCGCATTTTCCACTAGCGCATTTTCAGTCGCCCCACCGTCATGCTCTGCGCGACACTTGCCAACAACACTTGCGAACAACAAGTAGACCTGCTGTCGCAGAGAGGCCGCGCGATGATTCGCGTCTGTCAGTAGTTAGCTTCAATAGTACATGACGTCGAGCGCAATATTCTGCTATTAGTTACTTCCGCTTCATTTACCGCTGCGTACAAATAAATTCTGTTCTGTTCTCTTCTCTTCGTCGTGGTCGTCCACGCTGATTCACTGATGCGTCGCCGTCTGAGCGGTAAACTGCACGGTAGACGGTCGCTGTTGTTGTTCGCACTCTACCAGTCATCTATCCGACAGACATATATTCGTCGAGAATCCCGATTTTTGCCTACCCCACCTGCATTCGTCGCCTCTGTTAGGGGGTCCCAGTCGGAATATTGCCATGACGTATTTGGTATAGAAAAACTAGAATGGTGTGGCTACGCGACTGTGAAAAAAATCGAAGCTAGGTTTATTCGTTTCGGCAGAGTTCACGAACGTGACAGACGGACAGACAGACGGACACCGCATGACGGCATAGACCGCGCTTGCGTAGCATCGCGTGGCTACTTGTTGCTATCCCGCCTTAAGGACCAGATGTGCATTGGGTGCCACGGGTAAGCCCCCGCCGCTAGCATAAATTTAACGGGTGAAGTTTTTCACGGGGCGAGGTTTGCTGTGGAACAGGGTGCATAACATCGCGCGGCTATACTCCAGTGGTGTGCGGACTGAGCGTATCGGCGTCCGCGGATTATCAGCATCCGCGAGCATCGGATTCGCGGACGGTCCGCGTCCGCAAGTATACTGCCACT
>Ga0209149_1001085_pt1 | contig 13056 bp, 9 predicted proteins | sample WorMetTyACAVOLI2_FD_187423 | JGI IMG/M metagenome (GOLD analysis project Ga0209149, IMG submission 187423) | Marine gutless worms symbiont microbial communities from Max Planck institute for Marine Microbiology, Germany - Olavius algarvensis... ... | reverse complement strand
AAAAAATAAATAAACATTGGCAAAATATAACATGGTCGCCCGCTTACGCTGAGCGGGCGCCCATAATAATAACCAGATTTATTGCAGATGGTAAGGTTGTTTATTAGTGAGTGAGACGGGAGACGGGAGATGCGATTGGCTTCAGACAACAGCTGAGCACGACGTCGTGTAAAGCATTTGAGCTGGAGATCACCTTGAATTATCCTGTACACACTTTAACAGAGAATGGCAGTTTCATACGAAATCTCACGGGCTGATAGGTGCTTTTTTGGCTTGTCCACCTGACTCAGCACAATGTCCTCCACTGCTACGCGACGAACGCGGTCTTCCGCTGCCTGGTTACCAGATTGCGGATTTTCTCCAGCAGACTGTCGATGCTTCCAAGTTTCCAACTCCTGTCTGCCAATTCATTCAACAGTCCTTAGTCTTTGTGCATCATACTGCTTTGACAGATAGAGATTTGTAATCAGAATCGCATGTTCCTGTGAAATTTTCATGATTTCGTTTAATTTTTTACTGATATTTAGGTCTTGACAGTTTCCCAAAGTAAAGTAGGTGCACAAAATAGGTGAGGTAGGAAAATAAAAATATCTGTCGACGGCCTACACTCTTGGTAATAAGTGTGCCAAAAATTGTTGTAAACGGACAATTCCAGTTTAACTTATCGTCGAAGACGTGCATGGTCACATGTTTTTTTGGAACACAGTGTAGTATTTCATTGAAACTAAGTCTGTATCTCGTACCGTTTCTGGCGTGACCTTGAAACTCGGAGTAGCGGTCTTTAAAGATCATTGGAAATGGCGTCGTTCGATAGACCATACGACTTTTTATTGGTCCGCTATTGTATATATAGCTCTATCTGGTACTGATTTTGAGCTATACTGGACGTTGAAAAAATATCGTGACCTAGAAATCTAAATTAGAGGTCACTGAAGGTCATTCAAACTGATACCATTCATGCGGTTTCCTATTTGCCTTCCATAGTAACTATGGCCGTATCTTTAACAGTTTATGACATCTGATATTCAGCGTCAAAGTATAGCGTGACCTTGAAAACTGGGTGAAGCGATCGCGATTTTTTACCAATATATGGCTTTATCTCGGAAATGATGCCAGTTAGAGCCACAGTTACTATGGAAGGCGAATATGAAACCGTAGCCAAGCTTTCAAACTGTGCATGCCATGTCCATGACAATTAGTTACCCCTAAAAACCTATATTTCAAGGTCACAACATTTCTCAATGCCAAATAACTCGAAAATGGTACAAGATAGAGATACTTACGATGGCAAACCAACAGTAAGTCGCATAATGATCTATCGAACGGTGCCGTATTCAGCGACCTTGAACGACCCTTACCCCCGACTTCAAGTCGTGCCATTATTTGATGCTGAATATCTCCGAAACGGTACGAGATACAGATATAGCATAAACGGAATACTACTAGGGTCTTAAACACGCCCTACTCTAGGGTGTCATTTCAAATAACCGTGAGTGATCTAGAGTGAGTTAGCGAAATATTTAATGACATGAAGCGTCGTGTTGTCTCTCTGCGATAGCCGAGCTTCTTGTTCATACCCCGTTAGGATGTTCCAGTGCAACATAGTGTTTGGTACGGAAAAACTGGGAAAACAAGAAGCTTAGCTGTCGCATAGTTTGAGGATATGTTTCGTCAGAATACCGGCGTATGACAGACAGACAGACAGACAGACATCAGACAGACGGACGGACAGATGGACAGACAGACATGTTGCCATTATTCTCTTAAGGGGTGTTTATAGCGACACAACTCAACTGAACTCAACGGTCCGTTTAAGACGTCATGAAAAAGCACGACTGACTTGCTTCGCGCTGATTGGCTGTACGTTTCAACTGGATCAGTTGAGTCGAGTTGAGTTGTGTCGCTATAAACGGGCCTTTAGGATTAACATTTAGCATAGTGGCGCGAGAAGTCAACCAGTGGCGTAATTATAGGATTTCAGTAAAGAGAAGGCGATGCGCCGTTGGCGTCAAGGGGAGGGGTGTGGTGGAGGGGGCTGGGCAGCTCCCCAGAAAAAAACATTTTTTCCCCAAAATGATAAGTTTGGGCGCATTATTCCGCAATTTTTAACAGGCAGAAAACACGGAAGCCATGGTACACGGATTTTACAGTTCAATCGCGAAATTACAAAGCTTATACATAAACAGTGCCAAAATCATCCAAACATTCACGATGAGACCAAGGTGGCGGTTGCACTATCGCCCCCTGAATACGCCATTGAAGTCATTGCAGCACAGCGGAGCTGGTGATTGTCACGCCTGAATGCATTTCGCATGCAGGCGACAGCCACGTCAGCCTGCTAGTATGCAGATCGCAGAGATGCTGACTGCTGATAGCCATAGTTACTATGGTTACACACAACTCCGCACACCAAATGCATGTAGGCCAACGTTGTACTCAATAGGTCTAAGCCCGTAAGCTGAATTTCTGTCATTCATAAACTGAATAATAGCCTATGACTTGAAATCAGTAGGCCTATCCACGAGGCAATGCAATACAGTCAGGACTTGCAATCCCTTGAAAAGTTGAAATCTTATAAAATTTTGTGTTTTTGATGGTTCCTAGAGGTTCATCTTTTAGCCAAATTTAAACATTATAGGTACAGAAATATGGGCTTACTATAAACTACCCTCTAACGGGCGAATCCAATTGAGCGATTTTTAAAATAACAAAATTTGGCATGGGGAGGAAGTCCCAGGTCCGCACCCTGGTGCCAATACCGTTCTTGCTTTAGAAATGTGGGCTTATACTACCCGCGAAATCGCCTATAGTTAGGTATGGAAAAGTCGCGATTTTCGAAAATTGTCAAGCTTTATCTGGAAAATGACGTAAGATAGGACCATAGTTACTATAAAATGCGAATGGGAAACCGCATTAAAAGATTTCGACAATTATCATTTCGTATCACCTTGAGTGATCTTGAGTGACTTAGCAAAATATTCAGTGACAGCTTGTTTTCACACCTACTGCTCATCAAAAACAAGCGTGGTGACCTATCCGACGTTAATATGTATCGTGGTAGCCTATGCCTCTATCTTGCATCGTTTAAAAGTTATATACTTCAAAGATAGATGTATTAACGTCGCCACAAGTGCAACATATTTGAAAGTATGGCAGATTCCCCTGTGGGCTTACAGGCGCCAAAATCGGTAATTAGGGCCTACCGGCCGGTATTGTTTTAGTCAGTGGTTCAAAATGTTTTTTTTCGCCTTGCAGGGGCGACACCCTCAGGGGCAACTCGTTTGCAGTATTTTTTAACGAAATTCTCAGCGTTTGTATGCGTCTTATAGGTAGCTATTAAGTTTTTAGTTTGGTCGCTTTCGGGGAACAAACAACCAAGTTATAAGCATTTTCCCTCAGTGGAAGCATTTTTCCAACAAATTTTCGCCTCACCGCATGAAAATGCGTATAGCTTGCTTGATTGTCCCAGGGCCGGCGCTAACTTTTCGTCAGTGAAGGTGCTGAGCAAAGAGGTTCTGACCAAAGAATCTTAAGTCCCGGTAAATGAACCAATTTAAAGCGGCAAATCTAGGATTTACGAAGTAGGGAGTCCAAGTCAGGTGTAAAGCGAGGCGCCGTATACGCGCGGAGATCGAGGCGTCGAAAGGGGAGAGAAAGGGATGGGATGTCCCCTTCCCACCCCTCCCCAGCCATTGGGGGTCTGGGGTAGCGACGTACGCTCCCACAGCGGCGGAGCCCCGACAGAAAACAGGTTTTGGTGCATTTTAGGTTGATGATAATGCAGATCCACGTTGACTGTAACTTTGACTTCCTATCTATTTCGGAGACAGCAGGGGGTTCCAAAAGTGGGGGCTCAAATCCGAGGTTAGGGGTCACGCTAAGTGGTTGAAAAAGTGCCATTTAAATTTAGGGTTAGGCTTTCTCTTGATTTTTAATACTAACTATAGGCTTTACGACACACTGTTTAACCAACAGTTTTACAAACATGACCAACCAACGATCTCAGAGCACTTTTGTGACACATAAAAAGGTGCCTGTAGGCATATTTGAAAAGTCATGAATTAAGAGCCTGTGTTTAACCAATCAACATTATTTGCACTTCAGTGTGTATTGCAGTTTGCCACGTTAGGCATAAGTACTATCCGGAGACTTCATTCTTCATATCCAGTTCATTTCGCGTCAAAACTAACCCATAATCCAGCCCAGCCCACGCGATTTGTCCAAGTAAAGTTGCTGTGCTGCTATGTTCTACAAGTAGCCCTGCTGGCGCAGAGAGGCCGCGCGATGTTTCGTGTCTCAGTCAGTAGCTTCAATATTACAACACGTCCAAGCTCGAGCGCAAGTTCCGCTTCAGATTTACCGCTGTGTACCGGTACAATTCAAATCTGTTCTGTTCTCTTTTTCTTGTCGTGGTCACCCATGCTGGCTGTGATAAACAAGATTTACTGATACGTGGTGGTCTGTGCGGTAAAGTGCACGGTGGACCGTCGCATTTGTCGTTCGCAATGCAGCAGTCATCAATCCCATAGCCAGATATTCGTCGATAATCCCGATTTTTGCCTACCCCACCTGCATTCGACGCCCCATTAGGAGGTCCCCGTCGAAATGTTAGGTCCCCGTCGAAATATTGCCATAATATTTGACGTAGAAAAACTAGAATGGTGTGGTTACCCGACGCTGAAAAATTTTGGAAGATATGTTTATTCGTTTCGACAGAATACAGGAACGTGAGATACCCAGACAGATGGACAGACACCGCATGCATGACGTCGCGGGCCGCGCTTGCATAGCATCGCGTGGAAAACCCGAAGCGAAAAAGCTACGTCAGATATACGAATCGGACGTAAAAAAATTATACCAGTGAAAAGGGCGGCCGGACCCCCATAACCCGAGCTATGGATTCGCCATGCAATGACACAGTAACTTATGTTTTACAAGAAGCTCAGCTGCTGCAAAGAGGCCGCGCGACGCTCCGTGTCATTGAAAATCTTGCTGTCACCCAAAATCGCTCAAGGCCATTCTGTTAGTATTTCACTGTAACGATGTCTCTATCTCTTACCGTTTCTGAGATATTCAACTTTGAATACTGGCACGCCCTTGAAATCTCGGTTAGGGGTCACTGAAGTCTGAAGGTCATTGAAATGACACCATTAGAGGTATCGTCTATGAGTTCCTATTGGCGTGTCATATGGCCCTATCTTCTATCATTTCGTGCGCCAAACAAGTACTAACATAATGTACTCTAGTACAAACTCAACGTAACCTTGAAGTCTATCGACTACAACGTTGCTATGACATTCATTCTTAATATTAATAATAATAATAATAATAATAATAATAATAAAAATAACTCAAAATCACGATTTTTTTATATCCTACCTGAATTTGATGACCCGTTTAGGGAGTTCCCGTCGAAATATTGCCATAATGTTTGCCACGAAAAAACCCAGAATGATAGAATTGTGACGATACATTTAGATGCCACGATACAATATTGTCGTGTGACGGGCGAACAGATGACAGACATGACGTACTGACAGACACCTTGCGTCCACGCTATGCATACACGTCACGCGGTAAAAACTGGTCAAAACTTGTCAATCGGAAGCTGCCGTGGTAATTGAACATTTTTCATATGACAAGACTGCCACGTTAACGCAAAAACTGATGTGTCATGGACCTAGCTATCTTAACAATTTTATCTCTGTTCAACCCCCTCGCAGTACCAACTCCGCATTCGTTGTCACTCTTTCTCGCCCACCAACCATCTCATCATTGAAAATCACAGATCGCTCATTCAGATATGCATCACCCCGTCTCTGGAATCAACTCCCTGGTTCATTGCGTCAGCATCGCCAGTCATGTCTCGACTCACCTCGTCAGTTACGTGTCAGCTCATCTCTGTCATCATCACCACTCTCATCACCCATTACTTCTTCACTCTTTCACTCAAGGCTCAAAACCTACCTTTTAGACAAGTCCTTCCCACCTTAATACTTCTTCTAACCTGTACTGCCTTCACGATCATGTGACCGGACCGGACTTATCATGCTTCTCGATTTATTTTTAGTTCGTTTTTTGTAATATTTTTTGTTTGTCCCGTGTGGTGGACTAAGCTGGCTACATGTCAGCTTTTTACTGCATGTTAAATACACAATATCGAATCATACGGTCCATTTTCAAAAATAATTTCGGCGACTTTGTCCGAAAATAAGTGTAACCTCATTTTCCGGTCTTTGTATCTATAATGAAGGATGACATTGTGGTCACTTTAGGTACTGTAAACGGTTTCATTTAGAACGCTTGATAGTGTTACCAAAATGAGATTGCTCATATCATATTGTTATAGTTTATACGGGTGCGTTATCTGGGATATTACCAGTGCTCATGTTGAAAAAGTCTGTAGCGATTGGAGAGCTGGAGTGCGTCGTGTTTGGGGCTTTCCGCTTAATACTCAAAATGTGTTGATACCTCTGATTGTCTTTATATGATGAGATACGGAAGCGCATGCTGACCTTTATTCAGAGTTGCTTACTAAGTGAAAGTGATCTTGTTAGTTTTGTCACACGGCATGCAGTCTGGTTTGGCCGTATGTCCTCTCCAGTGGGTAGAAATGCATTCCATTGCTGCCATCGGTTTGATGTTCTTCTGGACAAGTTACTTTATGTTACTCCCCGTTTTGTATATGATTTCTGTATTTCGAAAGTTGACAGTGAATATGTGCACTTAGCTTACTCATTGCTTGAACTTGTTTTTGTTCGATCAGGGTCATTTTCAGTAAAGACTTTGCTGACACAGACATTCAGACTATGATTGATGCGTTGTGCACTGCTTAACTGTATTCTGATAATCTAATGTAGTAGTTTAGTGTAGTTTTAAATGTGTTTTTATTCTGTGTTTTATTTTTTCCTTGTCTTTTTTTCATTTTCTTTTTATTGTGTACCTTGTGTACCATTTCATAATGAATATATTAATGTATCTCAAATTCTCAACAATGTATCTCAAGTCAATTATAGCAATTATATCTGCTATCATATTCGACCGGAAGGACAGGTATGTGATGCTGAGCGCGACCTGTTAGCGATGGCTTTTTACTTGGTTTGCGAATAATGTAATAAATTTGTCATGGTACAAATAATTGTATAGTAGAATTGCAACGTGATGCGTGCGCTAAAGATCTCGGAGTAGTTGATGACAAATTAAATTTTAGTCAGCACATCTCTGAGAGAATCAATATGCTGTGGCTGATAAGAAGGAATTTCCGAAACATAGGCCCTACGGCATTTCGCGTTGTTACAAACACTCTGCAGCTATTAACTGGAACTATTTACCGTATGACATTAGAGACTGTAGCTCTGTTAGCGTTTTTAAGCGTAAACTTAAAAGTCATCTTTTTAGCATTGCCTATATTGCCTAGTCACATGTCACCCCAGCGCCTACAAATAACTTTTTTTGTTACATATGGCGCTTTATAAGTTTTTATATTGTATTGTATTGTATTGTATTTGTTTTGATATATAAGCATCTAGTGAGATCACATTTGGAATACAATAACTCTGTCTGGGCACCTTACAGGAAATCCGATATAGATAAGCTCGAGAAAGTGCAAAAGAGGGCTACAAAAATGATACAAGGAATGGGGAATTTTAAGTACCCAGAGAGACTGAGGCAATTAGAGCTCCCGACTTTGGCTTACCGAAGGAATAGGGGAGACATCGTAACTTATAAGCTGCTATCTGGATTATACGATAAGCAGGTTACACTTCAGTTGGATATGGCTACCATAGGACAACATCATACGAGAGGTAATAGCCGGAAACTAACAGTTACGAGATGTAGATTTGACTTAAGAAAGTATTGTTTTACTAACCGAATTGTTAACATGTGGAATAGTTCACCAGATAATGTGATTCTTGCAGATAATGTAAACCAGTTTAAGAACCCTCTTGATAAGCATTGGAAAATGCATGATATTGTATTTAATTATCGCGCCGACTCTGCTGAAACCGGAGGTCTGGCATGAGATGATTAGAATTGTTAAAATTAAAGGGTTTAAGTGACTTAATTTTTTTTCATAAAGATGTGGACATAGAGGCAGTAGCCTGTGTCCATAATCTTCAGTACAGGTCAGTACAGGTGGTATGCATATTCGCGCGATTACGTAATGTTTGCCGATGCTCGTTCGCTGGCCTGTAGTCACTGCTCTCAGCGGTCTAGCTGGCACGTGACCGGGCATGCGCACCTGTATACATTCCATTGTCTTGCAACTGATGGCGACTTCGTGGTGCAATTAGAATGCAAAGATTTTTACCCGCCATTCGCTCGTTAGAGCGAAGGGCGAGGTATTTGTTTTACTGTATGTTTTTTTTTGTTTTGTATGTTTTTTTTGTTAGGTCAACGATTTCTCGACAACCCGCGGGCCGATTCACGCCAAAGTTTGCATGCGGGCGTACTCTGGTTCCGGATTGGGGGTTAGCGGCATCCGGGGGGGGGCGGAAAAAGGGGTAAATAATATTTTCGTTACTATAGGAGTCAATAAGGAATTTTTGCATTTTGGTGGTTTTTGAGCGATATCTCAGCAACGCGTGGACGGATCCACACCAAATTTTATTTTTGTGTAGGGACAATGTCTGCCGATGTGCCCCTCCCCCTCTGGCGTCCATCGGTGCCTGAGGGGCGGGGGGAGGGGGAGTTAAAAACTCGTAAATGGGGGGTGGTCTCATTCGTGCTGCGGACAGCTACCATTTCTATTTTTCTCAGCGTTGCCAAATATGGTTCAATATGTAGGGCACAGACCAGCGCACAGTCTGGTGTAGAACCGTTAAGGTCGGCCAAGGCATTTCTACACGGTGGACCAAAAAGTTCGAAAAAATTTCGAATTTTCACCATTTCGAGACTTTACGTCTCTATATCTCAGAAACTATTAAAAATAGTCTCATATAAGCAGCGTACGGAAAAAAGCTTTATCTCTCCCCTATTCAACTGTCGCATGTGTACGACCAAAAAGTTCTAAACTGGTTTAGGTCCTATCTGTCCTCTCGTTGTTTTTGTGTCCAATGCAATAACAACATCTCTCTACACACTTGTCTCTGTGGTGTCCCCAAAAGCTCAATTTTTGGCCATCTACTCTTTGTCATGTATACAACCCCACTCAGTACTCTCATCTCATCTATGTCCTTAAATCACCACTTTTATGCTGACGACACACAACTCTTCCTCTCCTTTCATCCATCAGAATTCAACTCTGATATCACTCACTTGCAAAATGCTCTACAACAGATCTCTTCCTGGATGACTGCAAACCTTCTTACTCTCAACTCATCTAAAACTGAGTTTCTTCTTATTGGACTTAAACAATAGCTTTCTAAAATTCACGACACTTCTCTCACTACAACCCACTCTGCTCGAAACCTTGGCTTTATCTATGATTAATGAAAAAAAAACTTAACAGTTTAAAACGGTGTGTAAGGACGACAGTCATTACCTCGCAGAACTAAAACAGCAAAAATCAAAAAGGCTGATATTATTTTGCAGCACATTGCCATAACGTCAATGTGCTCCTAAGTAATATTAGCCTTTTTGATTTTTGCTGTTTTAGTTCTGCGAGGTAATGACTGTCGTCCTTACACACCGTTTTAAACTGTTGTTTTTTTCCATTAATATTTGCTGTTTTTTACTCGTTTATCTTTACCTTATAAAAACCTCATTAGGTTTAATATATGCTGTAGTACACCAAATTTTGTCAAAATCCAATAACAGTTTCACGGAGATATGGTGATATCACGATTTTCAAGATGGCGGTCGCCGCCGTCTTGAATTTTAAAACGTTTAATTTTTGGTCACGTGACTGCAATCGGGTTCAACATTTGCTGTAGTGTACCGAATTTCATCGAAATTGGATAATTTTTCACTGAGATATGGCGATTTGACGATTTTCAAAATGGCGGCTGTCCGCCATCTTGGATTTTAAAAATTTGCATTTTTTTGTCCCGTAGCCCTTACCAACATGCCGTTCTGCTTGCTCATACAAAATTTCGCTGAAATCGGACAATCGGTTGATGAGTAATGGCCAGAAAAGCGATTTTCAAGATGGCGGACGCCACCATCTTGAATTTTAAAAAATTCAATTTTTCGTCACTTGACTGTCATCAGGTTCAATATCTGATGTAATGTACCAAGTTTCATCAAAATCGGACGATTTTTCACTGAGATATGGCGATTTAACCATTTTCAAAATGGCGGCCGTCTGCCATCTTGGATTTTAAAAAATTTGCAGTTTTTGTCATGCAGCCCGTATCGACATGCCGTTCTGCTTCCTCATAAAAAATTTCGCTGAAATCGGACAATCGATCGATGAGTTATGGCCGAAAAAGCGATTTTCAAGATGGCGGCCGCCGCCATCTTTAAATTATAAAAATTTCAATTTTTGGTCACGAGGCTGTCATCGAGTGCAATATATGATGCAGTATACCAAGTTTCATCAAAATTGGACGATTTTTCACTGAGATATGTCGATTTAAGTCTTAACCATTTTCAAAATGGCGGCCGTCCGCCATCTTGGATTTTAAAAATTTGCAGTTTTTGTCATGCAGCCCGTATCGACATGCCGTTCTGCTTCCTCGTACAAAATTTCGCTGAAATCGGACAATTGGTCGATGAATTATGGCCAAAAAAACCGATTTTCAAGATGGCGGCCGCCGCCATCTTAAATTTTAAAAATTTCAATTTTTGGTCACGTGACTATCATCGGGTTATATATCTGATGCAGTGTGCCAAGTTTCAACAAAATCGGACAATTTTTCACTGAGATATGGCGATTTAAGTCTTAACCATTTTCAAAATGGCGGCCGTCCGCCATCTTGGATTTTAAAAATTTGCAGTTTTTGTCATGCAGCCCGTATCGACATGCCGTTCTGCTTCCTCATACAAAACTTTGCTGAAATCGGACAATCGATCGATGAATTATGGCCAAAAAACCGATTTTAAAGATGGCGGCCGCCGCCATCTTGAATTTTAAAAATTTCAATTTTTGGTCACGTGACTGTCATCGGGTTCATTATCTGCTGTAGTGTACCAAATTTTATCAAAATCGGATGATTTTTCACTGAGATATGGTGATTTAGCGATTTTTAAAATGGCGGCCGTCCGCCATCTTGGATTTGTTATGACGTCACAATACTGCATCGCCGGACACATTTTCATTGTCCGAATATTGTCCTAAAATTTCTTGTCGATCGGTGATGTAGTTTCAGAGATACCTGCAATATCGTAAGACAGCCTTTTTGGCTGTACATAACGGACCATGGCAATTTTGGGGTTGCGCATGCGCTGTGTCACGTGACCCGTAGTCGGGGGGTCCAAAATAACCACTCGTATGAACTTTTTGACCCCTATTTGCCTATTCACTATGCCACTTTTATGCGTCTACGATGACGATTAAGAGGTGTTCTAAGGGGAGCATCCCCATTGTTAAGCGATTTTTAGGCGAAAATTTTCAGTCCCGTCAAAAATGGTCCCCAAAATGGCACTAATTCGGGGAAATGGGGGTCAAGATGATAGATTTTATGTTCGCGACCCCAAAAAGGCACATCCTTGGGCGGAACGACGTGTTTTGGCGTATTTTGCGTCAAAATCCGTCCAGGGCCCTTGGCTGTATAGCGAGTTGCAAGAACCCCCCCTCCAAAAAAAACCGGAAAAACTAACACGTTTTTGGTGCGCAAAGTCACGCATGCGCAGAGACGAAACGCCTGGGCGGATCGTGACTAACTTGTGCACAGGTGTAGGGGTCCACGACGTAATCACGTGTGCCGATTTGTATTACGATCGCTTACGGGATTTGGGCGTGGCGGGGGGTCAAATTTTGGCTTTCTCCATTGACTTGCTTCGTCGCCCTTACAACACTCTCGCACTACCGTGCGAGTGTGTGATGAACACCTTACTTTCTCCGACCAAATCTCTGCACTTTCTAAATCCTGCTACAATCACCTTCGTGAACTTCGCTGTATTCGCCCATATCTCGACTTCAAAACAGCCAGCACCATTGCCACCTCCATTGTCCATTCTAAACTTGATTACTGTAACTATCTCTATCACAACCTTTTAAACCATCAACTTAACCGGCTCCAACAGATCCAGAACTCTCTTGCTCGTGCTGTTGTTAAGGCTCCTAAATCCTCACATATCACTCCCATTCTCAAATCTCTCTATGGTCAAGGAACGCATTGGATATAAACTTCTTTCTCTTACATACAAAGTTCTTACAACCAGTCAACCTAGCTATCTTAACAATCTAATCTCTGTTCAACCCCCTCGCAGCACCCGCTCCTCATTAGTTGTCACCCTTTCTCGCCCACCAGCCATCTCCACATTGAAATTCACAGATCGCTCATTCAGAATTGGATCACCCCGACTCTGGAATCAACTCCCTGATTCATTCCGTCAGCTTCGCCAGTCATGTCTTGACTCACCTCCTCTCATTCACTTGTCAGCTCATCACTGGCTGCGCGGTAGCGCCAGCACTGTGTTAACGGCGACCGGCCAAGTCAATGGGAGATGGCGAATTTTGACCCCTCATAGAATCGAAACCCATGAGCCGACTGCAACAAAATTCCGCACAATTGATTAAGTCCGCGAGAGGACCCCCTAAACCAAATTTGGTACAAATCTATCCACTGGGGGCTTCTGGGCATATGGGTGAAATATAAAGTTTTTGTGCCTTTTTTATTTATACCTTTTTTTCTGAGACTCGCATACTGGTCAGACCGGTTGATGGATTTTTACGCGCGATAGCTCATTAGACGTGAAATCACGCAAGGATGTGCCTTTTGGGGGTCTGAATGATGTGCCCCTAAATTTGGGGGGTAAAACTCCTCAAAAACTCAAATTTTGGGGGCGTGAATTATATACGGTCAATAGGACTTTTAAGCCTAAACGACAAAAATTTCAAACCCTTATAACTTGAAAACTACTGATCCGATCATGACGAAATTTTAACAGGGAGTACGCACCACGAGTGTGCCTTCGTGGGTGGTCCCATGGCTCCCCAACAAATCCAAG
>Ga0209149_1001084_pt1 | contig 13058 bp, 7 predicted proteins | sample WorMetTyACAVOLI2_FD_187423 | JGI IMG/M metagenome (GOLD analysis project Ga0209149, IMG submission 187423) | Marine gutless worms symbiont microbial communities from Max Planck institute for Marine Microbiology, Germany - Olavius algarvensis... ... | reverse complement strand
GACGTCTTGCATAACTGAAACAGACACTGTTAGTCGAATGGAGATAGCTGGATCACTCGATTGTTGTTGCAGCCATCAGTCAGTGATATCGCTCTCTGCTGGTGTCAGCGCTCACGGTGGACATTATCGACTTGTTTAACAATAAAAAATAATATAAAAAACGATATCAAAATACACTGAAATAAATCAGAATCATCTTTCACTCATTTCTACAGCACAATTGAAGATATCGACAAAACTGTTGATTATGATAAGTTGATAGCAGTAACAACAAACGCATTAGTAGAAAGTACGCACAGAGTGCAAACCTGAAAAATTCCTGAATCCGGTAGAAAGTAAATTTACTTATACACGACAGCTTCTTTATTTACAACAGACAGAAAATATAAGTAGCCCACGTACAACGAGCTGTAATTACGTTACGTTTCAGCGCATAAAATTCAGCATGCTATAAATAGCACAGAATAAACTCCCGGCCGCACAATTTTACTCTGTATTGAAGACAAGATAGGGATTATGGATACACTAAATATTTAACAGTCACGTGCGCGCTACACTTCCCTCAAGTGCTATATAATGTAAATCGTGTCTCAAAAAATGGGCCAACTTTGGCAAGCTGTAGTTTCGACAAGCATGGACTAATTTTGATAATTTTTGGTAAACAGCATCATCTTTAACAATGATATGCGTGTTCAACTTTCCCGCGTTTTTGAGACATAGTGTAGTCCTACATGATGCATATGATAAACAGTAACACGTACAAATAGTAATTAAGATAAACGTTAAACTGAATAAGTTGCATATTAGGCCTACAATAAAAAAACTAAAGTCTAAAACTAAGTAAAACGGTTAAAAAATTTACAAAAATTGGCACTACTCTGCAGTGACATTAAAACAAGAAACTTAGCTATCGCTAACAGGTCGCGCTCAGCATGATATAACAGTCCTTCCGATCGAATACGACAGTAGAAGTAATTGCTCACGTATAACGTCCGACCGTTGCAATTGACTTCGTACATTATATATGCTGTAGTTTTGAGATACAGACAATGAAACCGTTTACAGTACCTAACATGACCTTCAAAAGTCACTCAAGATCATTCGCAATGGCAGAATTCAGTAGGCCACACAGAACTTTCTATTAATGGTTGGTAGGAACCATGTGGCTATCTTGTATCGTTTATGAGTTTCTGAGATATTCAGTGTCGAATAATGGCGTGCCCTTGAAATCTGGGTTAGGGGTTATTCAAGGTCATTAAAGATGGTACCATAGCTGTATTCTGTATCACTTCCGAGGTTTTGACGTTAAAGAATATCATAACTGTGAAATTTAGGGGTCACTCACTCTGAGAATTAGAATTTATACATGATATGTATATCACTGAAATATACAGACCCAGGTTATCTTTGACTGTATGGATCTACCTTCATTCAATTTTGAACAGGAATGAAGCGATATTTGGTAAACAGGTGCGTTACGGCCGTTCAGAGTAATTCAAGGTCATCGAAATTGGTACCAGTCGAAAGCCCGTATGCCATTTACTATTACTCTTCTATTATAACGGTATGCCTGTCTTCTATCGTTTCCGAGATACAACGCTTTATTGGTCGAAAATCTATGTTTTTCGCCGTTTTTACCCACCCAGTCTCGCTTGAATCCCGCTAGAGTCCCTGGGCTACCAGAGGCGGAAACCAGACGATGCTACGGTCATTAGTTTCGACGCATTACCAGCGTGTGACGGACAGACACAGACAGACAGACAGACAGACAGACGAACACGCCGCCTATGGCTAAGTTGCGCTGTAGCATAGCTGAGCGCGACAACGAGTGCACACATTAACACGGGCGCACGTACACAACACGATCGATTGTGTACCGCGTATAACGACGACATTCATAATGTATGAATCAGTCTGTATGCGAGCTTGTATACTTCGACAAAACTCTGCATGTTCACGTGACAAGAATGGATGCGCTTTCATCACTGCGATTTATAATCCTCATTAATCTGCGTCAACGGTAACAAAGCATATGCGCCGGGTGCGAAATACAATTCGGTACGCCTCCCAAGGCGTCAGACTTTTTATCAGTTGTGAAGGCGGTCTATCAGTAATAATTGTGAGTAAAATTCAAGAAAATGTCAATATTTTGATGCCCCTAAATTCCGACTCTGCACCCTTTCTCTGCTTTGGTCAACGACGATCTGCTGTTAACGACCATGACCACCTCGACCTCTCAGCAGTCCTACTATCTACAATACACAAATAAAATACATTTATCTTTCAGAAATTTAATGCCAACGATTTTGACCGGCGTCTTCTTGTTATTTCAACTTTATCGACGACAGTCGAAAGCCGCAGCAGCAAACAGAACCATCAATCCAATCTTGCAGAACTGCTGAATTAATATTTTTTTCGAAAAAAATTAACGAATTTTACTTTTCACGGCTACATCCGGCGAATTATATGTTTATTGGTGGCCTGCGTTTGTTGCGATGCTACGATGTTAATACGATGTTTGCTACCATTGCGACATTAAGAGACAAAAAGCACAGCTGTCGCAGAGAGGCCGCGCGATGCTTCATGTCTGTCAGTAGTTAGCTTCTTCAACAGTACAATGCCTCGAGCGCAGACTTTTATTATTAGTTACTTCGGCTTCAGATTTACCAATGCGTACAATTAAATTCCGTTCTGTTGTCTTCAGGTACCTGTCGACTGGTAAAAACGACGTCGAGGTTTGCTGTCAGGACAAGATTCACTGATGCGTGGCGTTTCGTCGTCACCGACTGCCACGATAAAGATAGGCCGCTGCTTGTTGCTATAATGTTACTCCACAGTATAAATGTTGATGATACTCGACACTGCATTAGTCGTAGATTCCAAAGCCAGATATCGGTCCAAAATCGTGATTTTTGACGCGCGATGCTATGCAAGCGCGGCCTATGCTATCATGCGGTGTCCGTCTGTCTGTGTGTCTGTCCGTCTGTCCGTCCGTTCGTATATTCTGTCAAAACGAGTGTCATAACCTCAGACATTTCACCCTCGGTTAGCCAAACTTCTCTAGTTTTCGCACACCAAACTTTATGGCGATACGCCGACTGCGACCCCCTTAATGGGGCGTGAAATGCAGGGGGGTTGAAAAAATTGCGATTTTCGACCAATCTCGCTTTATCTCGGAATTGATGCAAAATAGAGCCATAGTTACTATGGAAAGCAAATAGGAAACTGCACCCAGGCTTTTGAATGGTACCAGCTTGAATGACCTTGAGTGACCTTTAACCCAGATTTCAAGGTCACCATATTTTTCAACGTCAAATAACTCAAAAACAGTACAAGATACAGCTATGTTTACAATGGCCGACCAATAGAAATTCGTATATGATCTATCGAACGGCGCCATTTTCAATGACATTGAACGACCCCTAACCTAGTTTTAAAGGTCACGCTATTCTTTGACGCTGGATATGTCACAAACGGCTAAAGATACGGCCATAGTTACTATAAACTGCGAATATAAAACCGTACCCAAGCTTTCGAATAGCACCAATTTGAATGATATTCAGTGACCCAGATTTCAAGGTCACGATTATTCAACATCAAATAACTTAAAAATGGTACAAGATAGAGCTATACATACAATGGCCGACCAATAGAGTGTCGTATATGATCTATCGAACGGCGCCATTTTCAATGACCTTGAACGACCCCTATCCGGTTTCAAGGTCACGACATTCTTTGACGCTGAATATCTCAGAAACGGTACGAGATACAGAGTTTCAATGGAATACTAATATGGACTTAGATACGCCCTACTCAACAGTGTCATTTCGAATGACCTTGAGTGACCTTGAGTGACTTAGCAAAATTTTCAATGACATGAAGCGTCGCGCGGTCTCTCTGCAACAGCAGAGTTATTTGTTGCCCCATTCATGGGAGTCCACGTCAGAATATGTCCATAGCGTTTGGTATGGAAAACTAGAATGGTGTGGCTACCCTATGGTGAAAACTAGAAATCAATGTGCATCACCTCCTCGGGACAATGCAATACCGGCAGGCCCATTGAGCGATTCTGACGAAATTTTCTGTCGTTGATGGATTCCTAAGTCCGTCCGTTCTCTTATCAGTAAAATTTTAACTTGGGTTTAAGTAGCTAAAAATTGCTAACATTTCGAATTTTTGGTAAAAATCTTCACGGTTGTGGCTTCAAAAATGTGGGCTTACAGGTGCCAAAATTGCCAAAATTGATAATTTTTGGTATAAATTTGCCCAAAAGGGGTATATTCCCTTAAGCGATATTTTTACAAAATGTGGCATGGGGAGGGACTCTCAGCCTGCACCATCGGGCCAAATTTAACCACTGTCACTTTTAAGATGTGGGTTTACAGCCCCCAAATCACTGAAATTGGTAATTTTTGGTATAAATTTGCCAAAAAGGGTATACCCCCTTATGCGATTTTTTTAAATAAAATTTGGATTGGGGAGGAAGTCTCAGGTCCGCACCTGCATGCCAAATTTCATTATTTTGGCTTTAAAATGTGGGCCTACAGCCTCAAAAATCGCAAAAAATCGCAATTTTTGGTATAATAAGGGAAAATTTAGGGGTCCACAAAAAGTTGAATATAGGTACACAACTACAAACCTTCCTCTATGCAATGACACCATAATTGTTTTGAAAATTACACTGCTTCGTAGCGTTTCCGTTATCACAAACTTCGTCATTCCAAAGCGTGACAAAAACAGACAGACAGACAGACAAAAAACATCACACTTTTTCGTCCTCAGCCGGCGCGCGACCCACGATCCCCACCATACTTGGCATGGTGATAAAGGAGGTCCGTACCATTTTTTCAACCTCCTAACTATCTTTGATCCGAGCAGTAGTTTCGCCGCTAAGGGTTATTGAAAATTTGTGGGAAGATGCCCCCACCGCGGGAAAATGTTTATAACTTAGTTGATTGTCCCCCGAAAGTGACAAACTTAAAATTTTAAAATCTACGTAGAGACGCGTACAAATGCTGAGAGTTTCGTAAAAATTGGGCAAACGAGTCGCACCTGAGGGCAAATTTGTGGCCAAAATTCGAAAATTTGAGTTTCTGTTCGATAAACGTGAAATTTGGCGATGTGTCGCCCCTGCGGGGCAAAAAAACCATTTTGGACGAACCACTGAGTAAATGCAATACCGACATGGCTGCGCTTCGCGCTGGCCTGCCGGTAAAAATCGATGTTAACTCGTTTTGACAGAATGCACGAACGTGACAGACGAACGTGACAGACACACCACATGACGGCATAGGCCGCGCCTATGCATAGCATTGCGCGGAAAAACGGTAACAGCTATACTGTCCTGAAACCATCAGAATACACGGCCAATGACTCTTAGATCATGTCATAAACTCGCACCCAGCACCATACAATGGAGCACGAAACGAGCTTTGCTGTGTTATTGTTGTTTTAGCAAAAATCAATATGTGGCGACTCCAGGTCTGTTAATGTCAATAAAATCTTGGTATTACCTCAGAGTCGTTAGTCATCTCACGTGGTAGCTGACTCTCGCCGTTCCTGGCCGACGGATCAGCCCCGCGACTCAGCAGCAGCTGGACAAGGCGTCGTTTATCCACCGGTCCCATGTGTCGCACGGACACGGCCAGATGCAGCGCCGCGTTTCCGGTTCCGGTCCGCGTACTGAGCATTGCCGCCTCGAGCGAGGCGCACCTGCTGCCGGACGCCTTGTTGGCGGCGGCGACTGCGGTCGGCGTTGCCGCCAGCTCCAGCAGCAGCCGGACGAGTTCGACGTCTCGCTTCTCGATGGCGTAGTGCAGTGGCGTCTTGTCGCTCTGGCCGTCCTGGACATTCACGCGTCAACAATCAGCTAGCGATCATCCGCACATGTATGCCAATTTATCCAGCCTGTCATGCGCGTTCCACAAATCCTATTTATCTTAGACTACTGATAGGGCTGCCCACTTGACCTTTTTTATCGCCGCCAAGGCGGAGTTATGCGATAATGTCGGTTTGTCTGTCATTCGTTCTGTCTGTCATTCTACCTCTCTCTGTGAGCAGAATTACTGCAAAAGAATTGGCTCATTTCATTTAAACTTGGTTTTATGATTGGGCCTATCAATCAGAAGAATTGATTAAAAATTTTGGTGGTGATCCGGTCTCGGACACGGATTCCGGATCACTTTTTCACTTCCCTCACCATTGCGGAATGAAAGACTTTACATTTATTGGTATTTCTCATACAGTTACCGGCCGATTTTCAAGACAATGGGCGAAATAACCGACGCCGACAATATAACGAACCCACAACATTTTGAAAGCGATCCGGCAGATATCCGGATCCGAATACGGATTACTCCGGAAGTCTGAATTCGAATCCCGGATCACTTTTTGTTGCGGTTAGACGCCTTGGCGGAGATTTGCGCTTTCTGAGCACAATCTAGTTCATAACGCTCACTGGACTTCAATCAAACAATAAAATTTGTATAGCGTCAAACATCGTTAGTAAATCTGAGGCGCTGGCGCAGTGTGTCTATAACGTTAGGAACAGAATCAAACAGACTGGTCTTTAGATGGTTTTTAAAAGAGGACAGTTCGTCAGTTGAACGAATGTGCACAGGTAGCAAGTTCCAAGCAGACGGTGTGTAGACAGATAGGCTTGTGAGGCGAACTTACCTGTCCGCGCTACCTGGCGAGTTTCTGAGCCAAATCTTCAACAGCAACGTCATTAGTGTGCGTCAAAAAGCACACCACTCTAATCTTAGGCATAACTTTGGCGATTGTCGACCGATTTCAAATTCTTTCACTGTTGGATTCTGCAATAAGTTTGCAGTAAGACTCTTGTTTCCCGCTGCACCTTTAGCAAGTACCTTGCGAAATTTCGGCTGTGGACACGTTTGACTTTCAACAAGTTATTGATGGTGTTCACGGGGTGTCCAAGTTCGGGAAAACGAACCCGATTAACGGCACATACTGCTGTGACGTGCTGCTTACTGAGCAGCTACTGCCTGTCGTGCACGAGATCTCTCGCGAGTTCTTAACGTTCCAGCAAGACAGTGCTCCTGCACACCGAGCTTGTAAGACATTCAGCTTTCTGAAATGGGAGACACCCGCTTTCATTTTACCACTCACCAGACTCCCAAAAGTCCAGATGTGAACCAGACTGACTACAGAATCAGGGAAGAAATGGAGCGGCGGTTCTGCCAGAAGAAAGTCCATGATGTTGATGAACTGAAGCAGCGTATGTTATGTCCGGCGCGTGGCTTGGAGCAAAGCGTGATTAGTGACGCAATAGATGAGTAGCACTAACGTCTCGGTGTGTGTATTCGTACAAAAGGAAGACATTTAAGCATTTAATTTGACTCGAGAGCAGACATATGCCGACTTTTTTGTTTCCTGATTTTATAAACATTAAAAGTAAACCGGCGTTACTGTGTTAAATATGTCAAATTTTTCTTTGCTATTTTTGATATTTCGTATTTTGCAAGGTTGTGTAGCGACAGTGCTTTACGTGCGATGGGAAATATAACAAAGGTCTTGCTGCAAATTTATTGCCAAGTCCAACAGTGAATTAATTTTGAAACTTGGTCAACATTTGCCAAAGTTATACCTAAGACTAGAAGGGCTCTCGGTGGAGCGCATGTACCTCCGACAAAGGTGTTTCGACGGCTGAGTGAATAAAACCGTTTTAAAACCACGCCTCGCTGCAGCGTTTGGCCGCGCTAATACATATACGTGGGATTTTCCCAACGTAAAATTCCGTGTAGCAGCGCTTATACGATAGCGGAGAAAGCAATCCGGTTCCGGCATCCGGACTAATATCCGGATCGGGCTCAAAAAGTTAATCAGTTCGTCCATGTCCCGACATCTGTCGACACGCAACATTTCATCCAAATCCGTGCACGCGTTTTTGAGTAATCTTTCTGACAGACAGACAATAGACAGACAAACACGGGCACAAAATTTACCATCTCCTTTGTCGGAGGTAACCAGAGTCGCATGTTTTTTGACTCACCGTGTATGATGAATGAAACGGTTTAAGACAATGATTAAGAGTTAATGTATTTACCGGTTTATTCAAGTTGGCTCCACTCTCGACCAGCAGACGTATAGTGTCCCTCGTGTCAATGGGCTCCGTTTGCGTTCCTTTTCTATGACTTTCGACGGCACAGTGTAACGCCGAGCGACCTGCGCCCATAACACGCAATAAGCCAATTAAACATCCTGCACGCCCGCAATAGCAATAAGACGTTGTGCTGGGGCAGTCTGTCAACAAGGTTACTCAACACACGACTACTGGATCTCACCGAAACTTCGCACGTTCATTCAAAACGTAAATTGGTATAACTACCGGCAAGACTGCCGGCAGGTCATGTGTCTCTATTGTTTACTCGGTGGTCTAAACTGTTTTTTTTTCGGCCCGCAGGGTGACATGTTGCACCGATAAATGTGATATTTGGCACGGGGGAACGAACTATAGAAATTCTTAGCGTTTATGTGCGTTTATAGGGTCTATAGGCAGCCTTAAAGTTTATATATATTTTTTAATTTGGTTAGTTTCAGTGGACAGGCAATCTTCCGATAAATTTTAATAGCCCCTGATGGCGAAACTACTGATCAGATCCGAAAAAGTTGGGGGTGCAAAAATGATACGCACCTCCTCTATCAACATGACAAATTTGGTGGCGATCTTACGTCGCACTGCTGAGAGTGCGCGTCTTTACACTGCAATAAAACTCATGATGATGACGATGACGATGATAAAACCTTCATGTACACATTTTACTTTCTTATTTACTTACTTACTTGCTTACTGATAAAAACAGGGGGAGAACCGACCATGTGCAACAGTCCAAAACATCAAAGAAATACTAACAAACGAAAGGGTGACAGCTAACCGTCGGAGTTGAAGGCATCTATGTCGATGTGCGGAGACTGCAGCAGAACCTGGAGAGTAATGAGCCAGCGATGACCGTGTCTGGCGGCGAAGTGCAGAGGCTGCTCGCGCTTCGACGGCATCTGCGCAACACTGTCTGTGACGATTTGGACGTTGACGTCAGATCCGAGCCGCAGCAGCCTCTCGACGATCGCAGGTTGATTTGTGATCACCGCCAAGCACAAAGGCGTCTGTACACAACACCACAGATGAGCACATTTCTGACCAAACTATGACAATGTGTTCAGGTAAAACTCCCACTTTTGATTTCGTGCATAATTCTTAGAAAAAGTAACCAATTTCACAGAAAATAGCTAATGAAATGCTGATTCTAACAGCGTGTAATTTGTATTCTTCTTAAATATTCTTTGCTAGCAGCAATGTAAACCGGACGTCAGTAAAAGTATCGTTACAGCAATGAGATTTACCAGTGACGATAAACATCTCATTACATAAATGTGAGTGAAAAATTACGCATGAAAACGCTTGCTCAAGATGTTTTTAACAGGAGATGAAGTCTTGACGGGGTAAAGACACTGATCAAAATATTAGCACGATATCTTTAACCTTGTTGTGTGGTGGGATGGGCATTGTCACTTTCTCCATTAAATGTTTTAACCCATTAAAACTCTATCCTCTGCCAGGAAACATTTTCAGAAAGTGGTTTGCTTCATATTTTTTTTATTTATTCACGAGCATTTAAGAAATATTGATCTCCAACGGTAAATCTGATTGCTGTAATGACACTTTTACTGACGTCCTGTTTACACCGCTGCTAGCAAAGAATATTTAATAAGAATAAAATTATTTTTATGCTGTTATAATCAGCATGTCATTAGCTATTTTGTCTGAAAATGTCATTCAAATTGGTTACTTTTACTAAGAGTTATACAAGAAAACAAAAGTGGGTTTTTTTTTCTGAACACAGTGTAGTTTATATGTAACTTATTATAAGGGCTGGAAACAAGAAATTTAGCTATTGCTAACAGGCCGTACTCAGCGTCACAGAAACAGGCAGGAACGCAACTCCAGCCTCATTTAACGTCGATGTGACCATGAAAACACATCCCTTAGGAGCAATTTACTTTCACCTGGCTAATACTCGCCGTTATACATACACATGCGTACCAAATCTGAAATGCCTAGCTTTGTCCATTCCAGAGATTGGAGAATTGGTCCCAAATGTAACATCGGGCAACGGTGCGGTATATAAATTCATTTCTACTTTACAAACTTTACGGTTGTCGACGAACAGTTTTGAAATAATAATAAAGTTAGATTGGCTGATACGTATATAGACGATCAGCTTTTATTGAAAGTTTTAACAGTGCAACCCCGCAGTACTGTAGAGCAACAACAAAGCAACGAGTGGGCAACCTGTTGCAAGTGGTTGCGCATGCTGATGACACGACTGAGCAGTCCCAGTTGCTGAAAGCGCTGAATCAACGCCTCCGTGTAGGACGGGTCGTCGTCAATCAGCGCCGAATGCAACACGCTACAACCAGTTACACTTCGATGTCGACGTCAACCCTTTAATAGCCACACTGAAACCGCAAAGTAACGGACCATCATAATAGCAGTACACTACAGCGATTGGTACACTGGCCGTTGATGGGTGGGCTGTTACATTTGGTACAGCGAGGAAAAGACTGGGCGGGGCCCCAGCCCGCCCAGGCCCTCCTCGCTGTACCAAATGCAACAGGCCACCCAACAACGGCCAGTGTACCAACTTCGTATTATTCAATGTAGCACTAAAATTGCCTTTGCAGTCTAAAGAGTCAAGTCGTTAACGATAACTGCAACGAACGACAAAGTTAAAGATATCAAACTGATTTTAGCATATTAATACTTCATGTTCTGCAAGAAAACATCTTCAGCAAGAGCTTTTACTGCACACTTTTTACTAACTCACTACCAAAATTAATAATGAAATGTTTATCTTCAATGGAAAATCCAATTTCTGCGTCGTCACTTACATTGCTGTTAGCAACATATATTTATAAAATAGACAAGTTACCTTCAAAAGAGTAGAATTAGCAATCATTCGGCTGTAGTCTCTTAAATGTTTGTTCGAATTCGTTAATTTTTCGAGAAGTAATTCAACAAAACAGAAAGGGGATGTTTTCGAGAACACACTGTACATCAGTAGGCCATTGAGTATTCGTAATGTTGTTACCAACACTTGACATTTACTAACAAGTGTATCGGAGACAATACAAGCCGCCGCTCGTCAAAGCCTAAACTGCATTAAATACCAAAAAATATGGCGAAAAACGATTTTCAATATGGCGGATGGAATTCTTACACCCTGCAATGTGGCATGTGGCTGTGGAATCGTGACAGTGAATTCACAAAGTGGCATCACCCTGCAATGTAATATGTGGCTCTGGGATGACATGCCATTGAATTCGCCCAAACGTCCGCCATATTGGAATTCTACATCTGGTTTCGATTTCGACCACATCACCGCCGTCGACATGTCATTCTGCACCAGTCTCCGAAATTTTATCCAAATCGGACCACCCTCAGCAGAAAATAAATGACGTCATGTCTATTTTCAAGATGGCTGATTTTCAAGATGGATCTCAGCCATCTTGGATTTTATGGATCCAATGATGGGTTCTTTAAAAATCCAATTATCTTCCTATAGGTCGACAATTAAATAGACACCATAGCTCTAAATTGCTTAGTTTTTGAGAAAATCGCGTTTTTGCATTTTGGCGACAGACAGACAGACAAACGGACTAGCAGACAAACAAACGAACAGATGGACAGCACCGATGCACTAAGCCGCTCTCGCTGTCGCGAGCGGCGGCTTAATAACATAAATTTAACAATGTGGCCGTTTATTTCCGATTCTACCGATGACTGATTTGGCAGGCAATGGTAAGACTGTTAATGTCGATCTCAACATAAAGTCATTTTGTGACAGTAAATTGAATTCTTCATTATTTTTTTCATTCACGAACTATAACTTTTAACTACGAGTTTTCCGGTTCACACTGAGTTTTGATTCGTCCTATGATGCCGTCAGTAATATGGAATGAATACGCAGGGTGGCCCAAAAAGTAAGCCTCACCTTTTTTACTCTTACGGTGTTAATACACTACATACGTAAGAAAAATAGTGGTACTTTTTATATACAGGGTGAGCCGAATTAAACGGGGCCAGCTTACATTTTGTGCTTGTAACAAGCGAACGCGCTTATAAAATTAAATTACTTTTGGCAGGTGTAAACTACGTCGATCAACAAGTGACGTGATGCCAATTTTATCTTAATGAAACCGTAACACGCTAGAGGGCACCACGTCTATCATCACTATGTTAGAGGCTGAGGCCTATTTGCAAAGAAAGTCGTGTTGTAGGCCTACTCCCCAGTCCAGAAATTAAAATACGCGTTATTTTAACAAAAAAACAGGTAGCTATTATCCTTAATAAGATTACAGCAGAGTTTAGACGTTAACAAATAAATACTAGCAAAAGCAGACATTTTTACCGTAGAAGTTGTTTGTTAATAAAATCGTTTTAATGTAAAAGTTATGAGTAAGTAAAACAGCTAAAATGCTATTACAGAGAAAATCATTAGCTTTTGTAGCGCCCTCTGGCGAAAAGTATTTAAATTTTATGCTTCTCAGAGTGCGTAAATAAACTGTTATTTCACCTGCTAAAAAATTATCAAAATTCTCTAAAACGCGCTTTACTGCGACGAAAAGAAACTGCATTGGCCCCGTTTAATTTGGCCCACGCCCGGTATATTACGTCACACATGATGTCATATTTTCATATACGTAAAATATTCAAGCATCAGCGCCTTTAATATTAGTTTATAATATCGTGTGTTTGTGCAACATTCAAATCTAACGACAACTGACTAGGCCGCCGCATATAGACACGTTTTAAACCATTAGAACCTACTTAACTTTGCTCCATTCTGTATAATCCTGAAGGCAAATGTGACAACCGGGGAAAAAACGTTAAATACAGCATCCAACATCGCTGTAGCTACAATAATTTTCGTTTTTACTGGTCATTTTCGATTTTAGTTAGAGATAATAATAAACTAGAAGGGTAGGCCTACTCAGTGGAGCGCATGTACCTCCGACAAAGGTGTTTCGACGACTCA
>Ga0209149_1001083_pt1 | contig 13076 bp, 11 predicted proteins | sample WorMetTyACAVOLI2_FD_187423 | JGI IMG/M metagenome (GOLD analysis project Ga0209149, IMG submission 187423) | Marine gutless worms symbiont microbial communities from Max Planck institute for Marine Microbiology, Germany - Olavius algarvensis... ... | reverse complement strand
CAGGATGCCCGCGCAATTCATGGATCCAGCAGATCGGCGATGGTACACCCTTCAGCATTCGTGCTGAATGGTCTAAGGCTCGTCGTCGTGGCCACCCCGGGTTGACGCAACGGACCTCTGCTGTCTACGCGATCTGATGATGATGATGATGATTGAGCACTGGAAGTACGAAAACAGACTTGCTTATTTACGGTTACCTCGATTGGATATGAGAAGAGTTAGATGTGATTTGATTGATACTTTTAAGATTATGAATAGTATGATGTACACGGTGAATTATTCTTTCATTTAGATGAAGGTGAGAGAAGAGGACATGAAAAGAAGTTGTTCAAAAAATATTTAGATTAGATGTAAGGAAATACGTCTTTAGTAACAGAGTTGTTGACAGATGGAATCAGCTCCCAGAAAAATATATTAAATGTAGTACTGTTAATACGTTTAAAAAGCACATCTCGATTGAGTTGGAACCGGAGAGTTACAGTATGTTATGAAGATAGTGGCCGTTATATGGCGAAAGCCTGTGTCGACTTATACCGTCAGTGCTTGTGAGGCATTGGTGGCTTCAGTGAATTCGGTGAAAAAGTGTTGACAGCTACTTGGGGAGTCTGGGATATCGAGAAACATACTGATGTTGGCAAGAATTGACAGCACAGAATTCCGTGTATGAGGCGCACTGTGTTGTTTAGCTATGCGTTAACGAAAACTTATACTGAACAGCAGTGCTGTGCACAGAGTAGCCCATGGCTACTCCGTGAGGTCAAAAGGTCAAAGTTCAAGGTCACTGTCGGCGGAAAAAAGGAAGAGGCTGCATATCGCGTCGGCCATTGATACATAGGTACATGACTGAAGTGTGCTACAGCATTGACAGTCCAGGAGCCAACGAGAGTCATTACTCATTAGTATACGTTCTTGCGACTTCACAGCTTGCTGGCTGTCTGTGCACGTCTCATTATGCGGTCCTCCGCTAGCAGGCCGCATTATGCATTGCAGTCCGTCGTCTATCGCGTGCCCACCGTAAACTCGAAAACAAATAACCGCATACAACGTTCAAACTTAGAGCAGAGATTACCCACGTCGGGAGTCGCTGGCAGAGCAATTCTGAGCTCAAGACTCAAGATCACTGGCGGCGGGAAAATGGTGGAGCTGCATATCGCATCGGCCATTGCAATGGGCCACACTTGCTTGTATATCAGTATACGATCCAACATCACACTGATAGGTAGACTGGAAAAGGGTTGTAAGTAAGTAAGTATTTCTATATTCGGCGCAGTTAAAGAACAGTTTACACTGCGCCGTGCACGGCCTCAGTGTTCGAATAAAATGTCTTCAGTAGCCACTTGAACTGGCCGTATGACAGCCCACATAGTCTGAGATTTGGCAGCAGATTGTTCCATTTTCCAGACTTGTGGTCCTGCGGCGGTGAAGGTACCTGTGCCTCAGGCGTTGACCGTCTTGATGAACTGCGAGTCCTAGATATGCACTGGCGTTGTGTAGACGAAACGCATCGATTGCAAATGTGAGTTATCGAGAGAGCCTCTTGTGTGACCGGCGCGCCGCGAAGGGTCCATGGGATCCAGTGACGGATTTTGGCCGATTCGGCTGAGTCCCCCTTTGTCTGGACGTGTTTGTCATACATCAGCCTGTGACGTCGGTCGCACTGTCGCAAACGGTTGGAATTGCATTTGGTTGCTGGGTTGCGCCCGGACCCGCTGGGGAGCTTCCCTGATTGGATTAAGGGAAGGGGAGGGCGAAAACACGGAAGGCGGGAATGGACTGTGGATGGAGATGAGTAAGAGGAAAGGGCGGGGAAATGGAGGGAGAAGGAAGGGAGTAATGACTTCCGCACCCTTGCAAAATCCTGCATTCGCCCCTGCTGGATTTCCACCAATAGGTGCAATTCGTGCAACGGTGCAGTCTGAGATTCTGGGGTATTCGAATCTTAACAATTCTTTGGCAATTTGGCTATTTTGGACCACTTGAGGAGATGCGGCACATATCGCACATAGTCGGCCAGAGTCGATTAGAAGCACGAATTCATTGTGGATCGCGAGTAGGGCGGTCTCGAACGAATTATGAGAACGGTAGGCGGACGGATTGGCGACACGGAATGTATTGACGTTTCTCTACGTGATTGCTCAATCGCATAACCACGACACGTTCGTCGAAACTCAGGTTCGATATTGGATGATATGAGCCCGGTTCATTTGATGAATGTAGAACGGCGCCAAGCGGCCGCCGACCCAAGACCGAGCCAGACGACTTAGGCTGTGAGTCCAACTGTACAGGCTGCTAGAGTCTATACCCACCATCGCTATTTATTATTATTACTCAGCCCGAAAACTGATACTCATTTTATCGTCCCACGGAGGGTAGAAAGCTGAGTCGATAGTTAGCTGGTTACATACCGTGATGGTTTACCCGTCCACAGACGGTCACCCATCCTGGTACTAACCGGGTCTGACGGTCTGACGTAGCGCAACTACGTTGATCGAGGCCAACGCTGTGTGCAATCAGCATTCTGTCCGATATATTTGCTGAAATTTTGCGTTCAAATTCGTTAATTTTCTCGGAGTTACGCAATAAAACAATAAATCATTGCCTCGTATTCTCTACAATGCTTTCATTGCGCCAGTACTTCTGGCATGCTGTCGCCGAAGTTTTCAAAGAGCTCGTCAGTCAAAGGACAGATATGTGGGACTCCTTCGCTATCTCTGTTGAACTGTAGTTTCTGTATGTTGATTTTTTAGTTTCTCATACTGTATAGTTTATTGTATTTTATTAGTTGTGTTTGTGTATGTGCTGTGCTGCCCCATCTATTAAACGACATCCGTCAGTGGTATACCGTATTGACAAGGTTGACAGTTCCTTAATGAGCTGGAAGTATAAATAATTGACTGCGCCGTTAAAGGGTTAGTCGTCGCGAGGGATCAGCGACGACCAGCTGGACAGCGGCAATACTGTCCTCTAGTTTACGATTACCCACCGCATCGACGCATATAGCACGACATCATAAATTCTACAGACTCGCGGTTACTGCACTGAGATGTGGCGACCACGGCATCCCATAACGAGTACACTCAGGCACGATGACGCTGACCGGCTGCACGGGCGACATGATGGCCGTCTGTAAATCGCATTACAACGGAAACAGCCCCGCAGGCTTTCCGCGATAGGCAGACTTCAGTAAATAGGTGCAAGTAACTTAGCTATCGCTAACAGTTTGCGCTCACCATCATATGACGTCCGTTGTAATTGGGTTCGTACATCATATGATGCTGTATTTTTGAGATACAGACAATATAACCTGAAATGACCGTCAGAGGACAGGTCACTCAAGGTTAGCAGTAATGTCAGTCGTCAACACACCGCCTCGGTATTTCTAGCAGAGACTGAAAAGTATGCTACACGTATTTTAGACAGACAGGTCTGCATTTTTTCTCTTCTAACACTTATATCTATATTTTGTATTCGCCATGCTTTGGTGAATAAAGTTGTGTGTGCATATGGCCGAGAAAATACATCACTGCGTCTAACATTTATTGACCTGAAAACTGCAAGTTTACTTGAAGGTTTCGCAACCGTCTTGCAAAGTTTGAGCTTGCTGCAATCGTACATTCTTGATATACGAGCCGGTATGTGACAGGTAAGCGGCATCTTAGGGTACCGCCAATGAGCTTAATGTCATCATAGGTCATTGCAATGGGCGCGTTGGCTAGTCCACACGTGTATCCGTATTAGTGGTCACCATAGCTCTAAATGGCTTAATTCTTGTGATTATCGTCTGTATTTCGCGATATCATCAAATGACCTTGAAATGTCCCCGAGGTCATCGTAAGTTATCGCCGACAAATCTGTTGTGAACTGTGCAGTTTGCACTGAAGTACAGGGGCGTGTGTCCGTGGCACGCGACCCTCAAGCGGGGCTGTGTATAGCAGCTCGCAGTGACGTAATGCGATGTGTCTAGGAATTCTGCGTCGAGCCTCGACTGTTTCGCAACGGCACTGACAGGTTCGACATCAACCAGGGACAGGCGGGCACCTGCTGGTTTCTAGCTGTGCTAGCGTCACTCGCCGAGTATCCACACATCATTGAACAGGTCTGTTAATAATAACAGTAATACTAATGCACATATTTCCATAGCTTCAGCCTCAGGCGCCAAGTCTGTCATCATCATGTTGAATTTCTCCTCCTAATGTTACAGTCGTCGTCGTCATCATTCTGATTCTCTGATTCTGACAAATAATTCACAGTCCTCCTCGTGGAGTATTGCGTGAATGGGGGGTGGCGCTTTACGGTGCGTATGTGGCTGACGTCAACCTGGACAGCTCCGCCTTGAAAGATGCTGCGGTTGACTGTTCCACCACATGAGACGGAAGCGAATTCCAGTCTCCTACGGTTCGAACCGCAAAAGAGTGGCGGAATGCTTGTGTTGAAGAACCAACAGCACGAAATTTAAATCATCATCATCATCATCATCATCATCGTATTTCAACATATTATATACTTTTCATCATCCGATGAATTAAACACGAATGTGCCGTGCGAGACACAACAAGCATACTCACCTCAGGAATTGGAACATGCTTAAAGTCGTACTCCAACGAACTTTTTTATTTCAACTAACGAACGACTTATGTACAAGTTTTACAAAAAATTGTAATTATTTTATGTTTAAATAAAGCAGTTTTTTTTATTAAAAAAGCACTTTGTTATTTCAATATTTTGTGCTAAAAATAGAACGACTGTGGAACGACCACAGAGGTACTATTTTAATTTCTTGAGTTCGTACGCCTTTACCACAGTCAACAATGTCATCATGAACAAAATAAGCTAGTTCCTGTTTGCGTACGTAATATTGTTTAAACGCGTTAATTTTAGGCAATATATTTCGTCTGCTGGTGCGAAAGAATATTAATTCTATAATTGCTGCAACGTATTAATCACGGATGTACTAATAGAATAGCCGTATTGAGTTTAGATTGGTTTACAATTTACATCGTAAGACTCTATATGGAATCCCGAAACAGCGAGTAATACAATAAATCACCCGAAAAACCAACAGCTGGTCCTCAGCCTGTCCGTGAATAAAAAGTTTGAATTGTTTTCTCGCTACACAAGCGGGGTAAATCTAATTTAACTATCTAATTTGACTTGCATGTTATGCACTACACGGCGAGAGTACTCAGTATAGTTACGGCTAATTCATTTTTTTGGCTGAAGTATCCCTTTAAAGTCAATCGGACCATATGCGGCGGAGTTATTGCCGAAAAACGCGTCCTTGACCTTGACCTTTGACCTTTCAGCAGGTAATGTGACCCTGACCATGCCATGTCGCGCCCGCAGGATATAACCGGAATCTTTGCAAAAATAGAAACTTGTGTATTGCTTCAAGATGACGCTCTTCATTAGCTGGATGTCTGTGTCCGTCGTTCTGTTTGTTAGGTGGACGTGGCCTGTAGTAAAAGTCTCTATTATTATTTTTGCCGCGCGACGCTATGCATAGCGCAGCATGCTGTCGTAGCATCACACTGACGCCAAAAATTATCACATTGTTGCAGCACATGACTTTGTTACCAATAGATCCAAGAAGTCATAGAAAACCTTGTTAAGAAAGCAGCTAAGTAAAATTTTAAAAAAATGTCAGTTAGTATTTATGGCAATAACACAGCTTAAAATTTTTATTATTTTTTATATATTATATATTTACTATGAAATCGTATGAAATTATATGATTTACGACTGTCTTTTAGAGACTACACACGAAATATTGGAGTAAATGTCGGGTATGACCAAATGATCCTTGGAGTAATGATGCAAAATAAAACGGTCCCGCAGGCTGTGAGTCTTTGTATTTTTTATTTACTTCAGCAGACAATCGTGACAATTATTCTAGACTCTTTATTTTAGAACAGATTTTTTTCGCTAAATCGAAGCGAGAAAAATTTCGCTGGATCTCGTTTCCGTTTTCTGCATTTTTCACTTGTTACCGGTTTCACTTGCAGGTCTACGCAGTGAGCGTATTCGTCTGTAAGCTTCAGCTACTCTCTAACGAAGTCTCTGCTGATCGTATCGCACGTAATTTAACGGCTATACTGCTGTGCAGTCCTTCGCACAAGCTCCAGTATCATCCCGCTCAACCAGTCGAAATCAACTTAGTTCCGTTCCATTGCTGTCTATTTGGCTATTTATCTTCACGATCATATTGGCTATACTTAATTCCCTAAATGACCGTAAATGCCTTCGCATCGGAAGTTTCGTTTAGATTGCAGCAAAGCTGGCGTTATGTATGGTTGCTAGGCCTATAAAATAAACTGCTGTACTGTACTGTCCTTCGAAGCAGCCGAGATTGACCGCCGTAGAGTTCAGCACAGTCCGCTGAATTTAACCCTTCAGAGTGCAAAGGTAATGATACTGCCACATCGACTAACATGAAGTTAGTACACTGGTCGTTGATGGGTGGGCTGTTACGTTTGGTACAGCGAGAAAGAGACTGAGCGGGGCAGCCACCCGCCCAGGCCCCTCTTCGCTGTGCCAAGTGTAACGACCCACAAATCAACGGCTAGTGTACCAATCACCGTATTGCTGTATAACGGTCCGTTACTCTGCAGTTTTAATGTGCCCATTAAAGGGTTAAGCAAATGTCTCACTGAACTGTACAGCGGGGAAGTTCGAAAAAAACAGCTGTACGGTCCCGTAATGTACTGTGGACTGTGACATAACTACACTGCAGGGACCTTAGCTAAATTTAAGTCGTGTTATCTCGAGTTTATTAAGGCATCCTTTGGTTACCAGCGTTTTGATAATGTAACTCGTATGTTAGTTGACTTGTCATATTCCAGTTTTGACGCAGTAGACACTGTTTGAAAGTGACTGACAGTGCATTAGTCAGCAAGTTTCTGTCATTAGCAGAGTTGTAAAAAACATCGAAATGAGAAGTAAAAACATTAAAAAACATGTTTTTATCCGATATATAAAACATTAAAAATGTTTTTAAAACATTTTCCGACTGGGCTACATAACGTGGATTACCGGTATTACCGAGGTAGCCATGCACTAAAATAAAACAAAACAAACACTGTTGTCGAACGTAGGCAAAATCACGTTGTTAGTTCATTCGCCATCTAATGAAATAACAAGTTCACAAAGTCTAATTACCGGTAAGCATTATCATATGGTTCTTTGGGCCAGTCAATGTTATAAATGTTTTTAAATTTTAAAACATACCGTATACATAGAATAAAAAAACATTTAAAACATGTTTTGTAGAAAATTAAAAAAAAACATAAAATACGTTGTTAACAACTATGGTCGTTAGGTAATTAGTGTACCGTGTGTATTGTTGTAGGTTAGTCTCTGTCTTTCCGTCTGTCTTCTATCTTTCTGTTTTATTACTATGGACCTTGTTGTCCAGTGCTCAAAGTACCACTGGACGCAACGAAACGCAGTTTCTGTACCTCCAATTATTGAGATTCAGCGTTCCCACGCCTCAAATTTCATGAAAACGTTCGGGGCCCCACAACCACCTGTTGGTGCCCAAAGCTGATTACAGTTCCATCACCTCTGATTTTCCACTTCAATAACTGCTGTTGTGTGATATAAACGATTGCATTGGATTGAATTGGATTGGATTAATGTCAGCCACGGCAGCTAATTGGACTTGATGTAGGTTTAAGGCGTGGTCACAGTAGCACGGTACGAGCCATGTACGAGTCCGACTCCGATAGGTACGACGGTGTACGAGTTTCCACGTTAATTCCTTGTCGTAGTCTCGTAAAGTCCTCGTACTCGTATATAGCGTAGTCGAAGCCGTGTCGTGTAAATAGATCGTGATGTCGGCTGTAGCGAGTGTATTTGACACGACGTGTAGATCCTGCCTGACGAATCGTATCGTATCGGGACGCCCGAGTACGACGGAGTGTTTCACTGTCGGTTCTGGCGACTCGGTCGCTGGTACGACGTCTACGTCGACGACTACCTCCCGGTCTGTGTCGACACGCGCCTGCCGTGGGGCGCCCGATCAGTCGATCCCGACGAGATGTGGGTCTCGCTCATCGAAAAGGCCTTCGCCAGGTAGCAAGCACTCCAGTGAAGTACATGGCATCATGATATTTATTTAAGGTTGACAAATAAACCGCAACGAGTACAAATAGTTAGTAGAATAAAACAAGTGTATCAGAGACGATACGAAAGCCGCCGCTCGTCAAAGCCCAAACTGCATTAAAAATACAATAAAAAATAAAATATGGCAAGAAACGATTTTCAATATGGCGGATGGAATTATTACACCCTGCAACGTGGTACGATCATGACGTTGATTTCGCCAGGTGACTGCACCCTGCAACGTGGCATGTGGCTCTGCCCCCTCTGGAATCATGACAGTGAATTCACCAAGTAGCAGCACCCTGCAATGTGATACGTAGCTCTGGGATGACATGCCGTTGAATTCGCCGGTGGCAACACCCTGCAGTGTGACACGTGGCTTTGGGATCATGACATTGAATTCGCCAGGTGGCAGCAATCTGCAATGTGGCAGGTGGCTCTGCGATGACGTGCCATGGAATTCGCCCAAACGTCCGCCATATTGGAATTCTTCATCTCGTTTCGAGTTTGACCGTATCACCGCAGTCTACATGTCATTCTGCACCAGTCTGCGAAATATTATCCAAATCGGACCACCCTCAGCAGAAAAAAATGACGTCATGTCGATTTTTAAGATGGCAGATCTCAGCCATCTTGGATTTTAGGGGTCCAATAATGGGTTCTTTGAGAACCCCATGTACGATTTCCAATATAGGTCGTCAATAGATACCATAGCTCTAAACTGCTTAGTTTTTTTTTTAGAAAATCGCGTTTTTGCAATTTGGCGACAGACAGACAAACAAACAAACAGACCAACAGATGGACAGGCCCGATGCATGAAGCCGCTCTCGCTGTCGCGAGCGGTGGTTAAAAATGAAATGGATAAAATATACATAAAAGTCAGTAAACATCTTTATACATGCGCCCGATTTATACCAAATCCTGAGCTCTATCTTTTTGTCGTAATTAAGTTTGGTCACTGGGCAATGACTATCGCAAAAGTCCGCCATCGCAAAAAAGTATAGGGTTAGTGATAGGGTTAGGATTGGGGTTGGGGTTAGGATTAGGTTCTATAGCTTTTGTGATGTCCCACTGGAACCGGTAATTATCGTAAGATAATTTTAAGGTCGTCTTAAGATTTTTTCTCAGTTTGACCAAGGCTCCGAAACTTTCATGATCGCTGCGGTGAAACAATCATTGATCGTTCGAATAATGAGCCTTTAACCCTTTTAATTGGCACACTAAAACAACAGAGCAACGGACGATTCTACAATACGGTGATGGTACACTGGCTGTCAATGGGTGGGCTGGTACGGCGAGGAGAGGCCTGGCGGGCTGTGGCCCCGCCCAGTCCCCTCCTCGCTGTACCAGATGTAACAGCCGACCCATTAACGACCAGTGTACTTCATATTATTTGGTGTGGCACTATAATTACCTGTGCCCATTAAAGGGTTAAGCCGGTTTTGACAGGTATGTGTGTGTGTGCGTTTGTCGACAGGTTTTACGGCAGCTATGAGGACGTGTACGGCGGCTGGGCTGGCAACGCGTTCACGGCACTGACTGGAGGAGTCTCGGAGAAGATGAAAACATGGAGCACTGACCCCGATGAGCCGGTGATCTCTGCCGATCAGCTGTTTCGTCGCCTGCACAACGCGCTCGCGTCTGGAGCGTTTGTCGCCGCGACGGCCGTGTTGCCGACAGCTGACGTACACACGCAGATTTCTCAAATTTAAATCACGTAGGCCTATCAACAGGGCGGCCACGCGTCCCTTCGATGGTCGGCACAGTAAAATGGGGGAAACGAGCGCCACCCACCAATTCAGGTCAGGTGTAAACTCTGAGGCATTATAAGCTATTTGAGCCTCACGTCGTATCTCTCAGACGCGTGAAAGTCAGCGCCTGAGGCCAGTCGCCGTCTCCGCTAGTCTGGCGCCATCACATGCGTCATACCGTGGTCTAGAACTCGTCTGGGCGACAAGTCGTTTGATGTTGCCGGACCGCCGCTTTGGAACAAGCTGCCTGCTTCACTGCAGTTATCTGACAGTCTCTGCCAATTCAGAAGACAGTTGAAAACGGTTTTTGTTTGTCAAGGACTAGGCTGTGGAGCCTAGTGACTCTTGCTTTTAGGCGCCAGATGTAAATACTGGTACTTACTTACTTACTTACTTACAAATTGCCGACATTTTGGCTATCTAAGGGAAACTTGAAATCAAGGGGTCAAAACCCTGGCTACGTGTCCGCGCGAGTAATAATCTATGACACGGGCAACATCTCCCGGGACAGAACCTCTGGAGGCACGACTACCACCAACTAACCGTATAACTCTAAATCTTATCCTAGCCCTAATCCTGTATAAAGTTTACCCTAACCCTACTTCGGGGTTTCTGTATGGAGTTAATATCCGGGGAGGGGGCTTGCCCGCGGACACCGTGTACTATACAGCCCTAATTGATGTTATTATTTTCGTTGAGTCTGTACATTTGTATACGGCGCCAAGGTCGCTGAAACTCAGTCACAATGGTGTCGGGACGATGGGATGGGACCGCCTCGTCTGCCAACCTCTGAACTAGTGCTGCAAGTCTTAGGTTTACGCTTGAAAGCGTCGAGCAACAGATCTGGCGAGCGCAGTGTCACCGGCAGACTGTTCCATGTCAGCGGTCCGTTGACAGCAAAGCTGCGCTGGCCAGTTAATGTCTTTTATATTGCGTCAACTATTTAGAAAAGTTTAACATGATGCGGGTCGGCGGGCGGTGTGATGTCTTGGCATGATGGTGTGATGCAGAATGAAGCGTACGACGACGAAGTCGAACAACAGTCAATGCACGGGTTGATTGTCGAGCACGCGTACACGGTCAACGCAGCGACCACGGTCATTTCATGCATTCATTCATATTCGTTTAATGTAGAAGTTGACATAGCGCAACTGCAGACAGACAGAGAGGCAAGCAAGCAAGCAATAGCCTTTAATAGTCACCAATGACAACAGGAAGAAAGGAAGACAGAATTATTTATGTATTTAGCTGTTAGTCACCGACCAGCGGTGTTATCAACAGCACGCGACGACCACGGTCAGTCACTATCCAGAAGTCTTATCGACAACTCTCGACGCATAACCACAAGGACTCGGACTTAGGCCGAGGTCCAGCGCAACGGTTAGAAGGACTTGTGTGTCAAGAACTTCAGGCAAAGTGACGTGACACAGAAGTTCTTCCATCGACGAAGAACAGGAGACTTGTTTGAAAACAAGTTGCACATTTTAAAATAAGTAAAATACAAGAATATCGCCGCTGCGATAAAAAGCTGGCCCGCAAGCGTGATTTCCCGAGTTGGGGGGTTCGCCCCATTCAGATCGCGTTCAGTTCAACGAGGAGGATACTGGAACAGCCAAGCCCTCGCCCATGACGCATCTGCTCCACTGCTGGCTGCCGTTGTACGCGTGAGCCTGTCTGTTCCAACATAATCCCTGCTATAAATCAGCCAACAACCAGCTGAGAAGGGGCAGTCGCCCAGACCCAGGGGGTGTGGGCCTCTCGGGGAGGATCAGAATGCGGCAACACAATCAGCGGTGCCAATTTCTATATAGTTCCATAGTTCCTGTGAGTCTGTCTTGCTTAGTTTTCGAGATGTGACCACGGGACGGAAATGGGCGACAAAAACGGACGACGGACTGACCGAGGTCGGCAACGAACGCATATGTGGCCATTAGGGCGAGCAGCATAACATTGATTGAATACATATTTGGTACATCTCTCAAGTAGCCTGTTTGTGTTCCGGGATTTCTATAATTGTATGAAAATAATACAAAGAAAGACAAAGCTGAGGATTTTGTCAAAGTCTGGTACAACATCAAGGACTTCTCTGTCACGGCCCAGGACTAGGATCACGACTGACAACGGACGGATGAAAAGTAATGCGTAATGCAGCGTCCTATAGGAGGACCGCATAACAAGTAAGATACGCAATGAAATTGCTATTAGCGTAACTGTGTTGATGTACGTACCAAGGTTGAGACGCAGACCGGGGAGGTTGTGCGGCTGCTGCGGCTGCGTAATCCGTGGGGTCAGGGTCACGGCGAGTGGCGCGGGGCATGGTCGGACAACGCTCCCGAGTGGAAGGCACTGGACGAGGCAGATCGTCGTCAGCTGGACGTGCAGTTCGGTCCAGACGGCGAGTTCTGGATGCGTCTCGACGACTACGTCAACTACTTCCACACGACGAGCGTGTGTTCGCTGGCGCCCGACTTCGACCGAGACGGACTGGACGACGGACTGAGTCAGTAACACGCCACCGTTGTCTGCTCATCGTATTTCGATTTATCAAAAAAGCAGTTAAGATTTAGCGACTTCCGTTGATTCACAGCATCTGCCGAATTTCGTCCAGGAAATAATATAAATATTATGTGATTCCGTCTACAAGTCGACGGCGAATGTTTCTGTAGCAAGAAACAACGATGTTACATCTGGACTAGCCTGTTTTCTTTGATTACGCGCCGAGCGTAATGACGATTGAAATTGAATTTGTATTTAACTTTCAGTATCGTGTAACGTTGCAAATTAGCGGTTTGTGTACGCTGTTAATTAACAAATGTCAGTATAGATAATTTTATGCCTCCGCGGGCTATGCGCAACATTGCTTGCAGTGGAAGCGTAATGTTTTCACCGTGTCCAAGTGTCTGCCCGTTGTCCCGTTGTCCATCCCGTCAAACATGGACTTGCCCGCAGGACGGACGAGTCCATTCCCGGGCCAACGTGGACTGTATCCGCAGGATGGGCGAATCCATTACACGCGTGCACCAGCGGAGACATCAACTGACAAAGAGTGGTCTTTAGTTTGTACAGATTTAGATTTGAGTTACATCTGCTTACCTTGTACTTACCTTGTGTGGCCTTGCCTTGAGGTCAACCCGCATGACAAGGCCTAGGGTTCAGCGGACTAGTCCATGAAGAAACCCATCCTTGTGGATCTAATTTTATTCAATCTGTTTTTAAAACTATTCA
>Ga0209149_1001082_pt1 | contig 13094 bp, 10 predicted proteins | sample WorMetTyACAVOLI2_FD_187423 | JGI IMG/M metagenome (GOLD analysis project Ga0209149, IMG submission 187423) | Marine gutless worms symbiont microbial communities from Max Planck institute for Marine Microbiology, Germany - Olavius algarvensis... ... | reverse complement strand
CCCGCTTATCTCGCAGCTAACCTCTATATCTAGAGGCCGCTCCCCCATCCGCCACCTGGGGACGCGGTGGATGGCAGTACAGCTCTGCACACCACAGTATATACAGTAACTGAAAAGTAGCTAATTACTCTGAGGTAATCTGACATAGGGAAATAAATCACTCTGCCTAAAACTGTAATTAATTACACAATTAAATTACTTAAAAGTAAGTGTAAGTTAGTTTAATAACTTTATAAGTAATTGGAGCCCATGACTGCCAGATGTCAGGGACGTATCCAGAAATATGGATTGGGGGGGGGGAGGGCGCACGCCGGTTTGGCCCCCCTTCTAAATACGCCCCTGGATGTCCTATGTGCCGTCTAGCCAGCACTGCCCGCGAACTGAAGATAGTGAAGGCACAGCAACACTTCTGTATACAATACTGACACACAAGCCAGTATGATAAAGTGAAGATGAACAAGTTTATCGCATTAGAGGCGCTGTGCGATTATGCGCTATATAAATCTACATTTACATTACATTACATTAGGCTTCCCTGGTAGTACCCCTGGGGCAATCGCTAGAGATGTGCGGAAAACCAAGACTCGGTTCGGATTCAGTTTTTAAAAACCGAACCGTCCAAAAATTTGACATCCGTTCAGGCGGTCGGTTTTCCAACAGAAACTGCATGCAATCCGCCATTCAAATACATGTGAATAAAAGTAACTTTACTTGCATTAAATGTGCAGATAAAGAATGTTTTAAAACACGACCGAAACAGAGTTTAACATATATTTTAGAATGCAATTATATTACTTACTTGTTGTCATTATGACGAGTGACGTCAAAGTCATGTCATCCACTGTCGTTGTAATATTTGCTATTACGCGAGTAGTAAATAACTATAATAGCCGAACCGAACTGCATGTTTTAACTGAACCGAACCAAACTCATGCCGAACCAAATCCAGAGTTTTTTCAAAAAACCAAACAGAAACCGAACAGCAGTAAAAAATATATTCCGTACATCCCTAGCAATCGCCACCAAAATGAGAGACAGCGTCCAGGACAGACCTCCCTCCATGTGCAAAATTTCAGCCACATCCATTCAGGTATTTCGCAGGAGATGCGTCCCGAAAAGACAGACAGACAGACAGACACACAGCAAATTTAATATCCCCATTACCATGGGGCAGATAATAGTATATGCCACACTTGCTCACCGACAAATTTATATTTTCTCAGCAGTTCAAGATGCGTCCACAAGAGATTGTCCGGGTCGTTGGAAATGTATTTCGCAAAATCGCTGTACTGAAGCTGCATCAGTTGTGTACCACTTAACGAGAAAGAATCCACGTCAACGTCGTGGAGACCAAATCTGTCCACTGCCCACCGAAGCCAGTGCATTACATGCTCACAGCCCCAGACTGCTGGATCTGTACAATGCAGTTCACAATGTCTACACTTACAAACTGTAACATACCTCAAATCTACACTGTGAGTCAGAAAAACTGGACCCGGCAATCATTTGAGAATAACTTTGGCAAATACGGTCCGATATTAATAATTCTTTCACTGTTGCAGACAGAAAGTATCTCCCACGAACATGTAATTGAATTTGGTACTTCACGTATAGTTCGTTGCTGCATTACCGTAAAAAAATGCAACCATACACTTCTTCACAGAAACTGTTGAATAAATCTGCAATGCATGCAGTGATTTTATTGTTGTTACAAAGCAGGAAATTCTGGTGACATCTCTTACTTACTGTCTTCTTGGATGATGATTCACGACGTCTTAATGACGTCGTACTGACGTCATTAAATGTTTACCTGCTTACAGTGCCTCTTAATTTGTCTACGTAAAATTATGGGGTTTACCGATCAGGTAAGATTCTGATCAAAAACTTGAATGACTCAGCCTGAAATACACAGTGAGATTTCTCTACTGACACTTCCAGTACAGCTTGTGTACTGACAATGTTCATTTTGTCCCTATCTGTTACATTAGTGACGTGTTTGACTGTTGCATCTTTAATTATGAAATCAAGATAGCAACGTTGGCCAATACATTCTTGTTCATTTTACAAGGTAGTGCACTAGCATATTTGGGGTGTGTTGGTAGATTTTAGAGTATGCTTGGTTACAGTTCATTTCTGTCTGCAACAGTGAAAGAACTATTAAAATCGGACAGTATTTGCCAAATTTATTTTCAAATAAAAAGGGTCCAGTTTTTTGTTACTCACGGTGTATAATGTACTAATGTCGTTGTTATGCATTTTGATCTCGTACAATACAAACCGAGCCTTTCATTGCTGGCCCAACGAAGGCCAAATATGCAATAGTTGCCATCGTCAGTCCACTGTCCGCTGTCTGTCCTGTAGTTGTATCTCAAAACAAAACAAAGCAAGACAGACCCATAGTTACTACTTGAACACTTGTTAGAAAGTGGGCACCGCTCATTCTGCTGTGGCATTCATATCTTCCCGTGACGCTCCCCTAGCTAGCCTAGGATAGAATATCTATTACATTCATGCTCAAGTTCACGCTTATTCAGTTAAATATTTAATCACAAGATGTTTGACTGTTGCATCTTTAATTATGAAATCAAGATAGCAACGTTGGCCAATACATTCTCGTTGATTTTACAAGGTAGTGCATTAGCACATTTGGGGTGTGGTGGTAGATTTTAGAGTACGCATGGTCACAGTTTATTCAGTTGAATATTTAATCACAAGATGCAGTGAACGGTACTTTTGTGCCAGCTGGTGAGTACGTTTAGATTAAATGTTCGACTGATAAAATTATATGTGTTGTAATTCTACGACTTACCATAAATAACTGTCTGACAAAGCATTGTCTTACAACACTCAGTAATGACAGGTATATTATAATAGTATTTTGCAATACGTTCTTCTGGTAAATTTGCCCACTATATTATGCAAGCTTTCACTAATCAATTTGATGTGCATAGAGACAGTGGATAGGTGCTGGACTACTCTGCACTTATTGTGGGTTTAAATCCCCCACATCAGACCCAAACATGTGTCACATGGCCTCCGCTAAAATAAGCACTGTTCCATTACGGGTGTCATTACTATGTGTATGTTGATAACACAGAGAAAATAAGCCATGTTATGTGATCTTGGTCTATGTCTAGGAGTACTTAGCAATGAATGCTGTTAATGTTATTCTTACCATAACTAGCAACAAAAAGGCAACGGCAGTCCTGCATCAAACTAACACTGACGACGATTACCACCACTACTACTCTCTGCTTAAGACCCCGCCACAAAGGCGGGGGCTTTATGCAACAGCAATGTCCATCTGTTTGTCTGTCTGTTGCCAGTGGCCACTACCACAGATGTTCCATATGTTTCCTTCCCGTTCAAAAACTCCCATCCCGTGAAATTTATTCTGTTGGCGGGGCCTTACTCATAGCATCCATAAACGTGCAACACTTGTTGTTCAACTATTGGCCAACGAGCCATGTTTATTGCACATTACTACAGGTACCCGTGAGAAAACTATGGAAAAACCGGTGTCACAAAAAATTTAAAACAATACTGCACAACAACTACATGACAAATATCTATTATCATCACAAACGCAAGTGCAACGTAAAAACTTCATCGACTTACAGGAAAGGGTCAAAAATCTTATTCTACGGGAACAAATATTCACTGTACTTACTGATGTAACACATCCTTAACACACTCACCACGGGGGATCAACGAATCTGTTTGCTGGTTGTAAAACTCCTCATCAACTACCCAGCTTGTAATGTCGTCAGCTGCTGGAGCAATGTTCAACTTGCTCGACAACTCTAATGCACAACACTGTGTGCAATATAGTGAAACAGACGGCAAAAACTACTTTTAATAAAAAACATCAGAGACATTAAATCACCGCCCGTGTGCTGCAGTGCATCAGAATGCAGCCATTTTCAAACGTGTCTGAGCTTTTGACAATATTTCGCTCCCACAAAAATTTTGTGATGATATCTCAAACGATTCAAGAGTCACCATGTTGACAAACCCACAAACGGACAACAATCCACTGCGTTACGCTATCACTGTATGGGCGGTAATACGATAAACACGAAATACGTTTTAAAATATCAAAACATTGTCACTAAGGATTTCAAATAAGTACTCTAGTAAATGTAACAATGAGTTACAATGGACTAGCCTAACTCTGGCGTACCAGCAAACATGTCAATTGCAGTGACGGCAAGCGTACGTTGCACTGCCAGCGTATTGGCATGTTAAGACTGACAATGTTTACATGCCACTTTTGAGGCACAGTCTTTCCAGCCAATCTAAATCTAAAAACAATTTATAAAGCGCCAGTATCGGGAGCCGGTTACAGATACGCTAGGCGGCATAGGCTTTTGTGAATAAGTCAGTTTTAAGTCTAAACCTAAAAGTACCAATGCAATTCGCAGTCCTAGTAGTAACAGACAATGAGTTCCAGATAGTTGGTGCTGCACTCGTAAAACAGTAAGACTCAAAATCAGAGAATGTGCGTGGCCGGTATAGAAGTCCAGTGTCCGATGATCAGAACCATACCTAACTAATTTCTGTCTACTGACAAAAAGCCAACATCCATGCTGACAAAGAAAACTACTGGATCCAAAGTGGTCGAGAATGATGCCCCGCCAAAGCTCCTTTGGCCTCCTGTGACCTTGACCTTTGACCTCCTGACACCAAAGTTGATCGCTTCATGCACCTGCCTCATTGAGGAGGGGGAAAAGCAAGTGGATTTATATAGCGCCTTTATTGTAGTACCTCACTCTCAAGGCGCTCAGGTATGGATCACACAGTGTTACCTGCAAATTACATCGTACCTGCCTCTACCTCGTAAGCATTCACCAGATGACGCATCCCCAGACTGAGGTTGCGGACATCTAATTGCAGCCTACTACTCATTTATCTACCCCGAAAGGACGAAAGGCTGAGTCAGCGACCTACAGCAGACGGTTTACCCACATAAGTGGTCACCCGTCAGCCGCAGGTCGAGTGCAGGACAGCGAAAGTTCGCCTGTCAGAGACTGACGTTCTACCACTGTACCACGCAACCAACCAACGATGGTTCATGCTGTTGCCGTTAAAATCCGTTCATTCGTTTTCAAAATACCGTGTTCACAAGTTTGGTGACAAGTGAATGAACGTGCAGGTGGAGAATATAATGCCTTTGCCTGGCAGTGGCATATAAAACACCTAAGCCACAGTCTGCTGGGTAATATGCCAGATGGTAACAGGACACACTAAGCTAGATAAGCACTTATGGTGGCCCCAGAATAAATGACACAAAAATTAGTTACAAATTTAAAGTAATACGAGATAATGACATCCAGCAAAAGAAATGACATGCAGTCACAAACTGAGACAAGAGGTCAAAGTAATTTGACAAAAAGCGCCTGACGGGGGAACCATTCCCCGGTTAGGGGTCACCCCAGGGGGTCGAAAGTTGTACCATTGAATTCCTGGGGTAGGGTTTCCTATTAGTGTTCCATAGTAACTATAGGCCTAGGATGCACTGTTTGGCCACAGTGCACGCGTGTGACAACCAACCAACCAATGATGTCACGACACAGCCTATCTCAATTAAGCACCTCTTTTACTAAAGTAAAGTGAGGCACTTAAAAAGGAACTGATATGCCACAAAACACTTGCATCAGTGGTAGTAGTGAACATACACCAACTGGCTGAACACACTCCTGTATGGTCTGCTACAGTATCTTTACTACCGGGTTTTTAGAACTCATCTAAAGATCTACCTTTCACACACTTCGCTGACTGTTTTTCTGTACATCAGCTATTTGGACATTTTAATCATTTTAGCTTAGCATTTCATGGCAAGAACACCGTACAAATGCTTCGATATTAACAGAATTTGGCCTGGAAAGAGAGTTAATGGGAAGAGTGGCAAAGCTGAAACTACAATATTTTGGCCACATTATTCGGGAAAGTGCAGGACAGTTGGCACTTACAGTCCTAGAAGGAATCATGGAAGGGCTACGGCATCAAGGCAGACCGAGAAGACAGTGGATACACGACATTGAAGAGTGGACTGGCTGCGACTACATTCAGCTAAAGGAGGCGTCACAAGATGGAGCACAATGGAGAAGAAAGATATCGGAGTGGTCATCTGCTGTCGCCAACCCTCATTGAGGAAGGTCGACTAGTGAGTGAGTGAGCTTCAATTGTTCGTGTTCATGACACAAACAGTGAATAAGTTAAAAAGAAACTAGAAAAACCACTCAAACCACGAGGGTCGAGAACGATGTCTCCACCACGCCTACAAATCTATCTTCAGCCTCCTGTAACCTTTGACCCACGAGGGTCGAGAACGATGTCTCCACCAAGCCTACAAATCTATCTTCAGCCTCCTGTAACCTTTGACCCACGAGGGTCGAGAATGATGTCTCCACCACGCCTACAAATTTATCTTCAGCCTCTTGTAACCTTTGACCCACGAGGGTCGAGAACGATGTCTCCACCACGCCTACAAATCTATCTTCAGCCTCTTGTAACCTTTGACCCACGAGGGTCGAGAACGATGTCTCCACCACGTCTATAAATCTATCTTCAGCCTCCTGTAACCTTTGACCTACGAGGGTCGAGAACGATGTCTCCACCACGTCTATAAATCTATCTTCAGCCTCCTGTAACCTGACCTCCTGACCACAAAGTTGACCGTCTCGTGTCATTCCACGTGGACCAGTTGTGTCAATTTACATCAAAACTGGTTCATTCATTTTAAAACTATCATGTTGACAAGTTCACCGGTGTCTCCAAGGCAAGGCTCCCCAGTACCTCGTGAACTGGGCGTCTTTAGCGTCTTCCTGAAATTGTCGGCACTGAGCGACGGGTCTCGGAGGTCGTCAGGCGCATTCGGACCGGCGACAAAGAATTCCCAACGGCTGAGCATGCTGCGACGATGTCGTGGTACGACGAGATGGTGGCAGCTGGAAGATTTAAGTCACTGACGACTGGCAATGTTTGATGTGGGGTGGCAGCAGTTCACGACGCTAAAGACATCCCCAGTACCTCGTGAACTGCTGCCACCCCACATCAAACATTGCCAGTCGTCAGTGACTTCAATCTTCCAGCCGCCACCATCTTGTCGTACCACGACATCGTCGCAGCATGCTCAGCTGTTGGGAATTCTCCGTCGCCGGTCCGAATGCGCCTGACGACCTCCGAGACCCGTCGCTCAGTGCCGACAATTTCAGGAAGACGCTAAAGACGCATCTGTTTCGGAATGCACTTGGACACTTAGTGCATTAGAGGCATTGCGTAATGCGCTATATAAATTTAAGACTTACTTACTTACTTTTAACAGACGAAGGAATGGACAGACAACACAATGCGTCCACCTGCCAGTCTGTGCTGGTGGAGTCAGAAAAATACATGGATAACCAACCGTTAGCACCATACAAGTCTTGAGGAGGCTGAAGTACATCTGTGATGTTGAGTCTCGGTGGTGTTTCATCACATTTCAATTCAACGCAGATTTGCACCATCCCAGTTCCCGCAATGCAACGTTGTTTTAGGCTCAACGACGGGTCCAACTGCGGTAATAATTCAAAACAAATGCATAATATAGTGCTTGGGCAATAACGAAATAAATTAACAACAATGCCAACCATCTTACAGACCTTTTTCCAGAACAACCCAGGTGAGCCAGTACCAGTAAATAATCAGACACATTAACCAACCCCCCCTCTTCCCCCAGTATCATAGGGCACATAGCATGAATGGATGACAATATGGATGCTGAGAAGATACTGTTTGCACTTCATCCGGACTGTTGGAAAAGACCGCCAGGACGTCCTCATATCACACAGTTCAAGACTGTACACGATGATCTGAAATCCCACAATCTCACACTGACTTTGAAGGACTTGATACTGCTCAAACCACCCACTCTGCAGGCTGCTGGCAACGTTCGGCACTCTGGCAGTAAAAGCCAACAGTGAGGATGAATGATGCCTCCATCACGCCTCCAAATCTATCTTCATTCTCCTGTGACCTTTGACTTCCTGACCATTATCCCCCTCAGTACCACCAATTAGTCTTCACCGTTTGACCAATGCACTTTCCTTATTTATCTTCAAACTTCTAATATCCCTGTCCACTACTTCCGTCCATATTCAAATTAATATACAAAAAATATAATTCCGACGTCATGCACAACATGTAGATGTAAGACATAGTTAAAATATCAACACGATTCACGAAGGCCAGCACAAGACGGCAGACCACATTCACTTTTGTTAGTGGCAGTAAGTAAACATAGTCACACTCGCTGCAGAATGAAAACTAGGGTTGTGAAAACCAGTCGTCGGTTTGCCATAACCCATTATCAACTGATCACTGAATTGTGACGTCATAGGTTTGTGTAGCTGTGTGATATTAATGTTAATGAAAGCTCTGCCGTACAAAACTCGGCACATGTCAACATCCGGTTGACATACAATAAGAAACAAGAGGTCAAAGTAATTTGACAAAAAGCGCCTCACGGGGGGGGGCCCATTCCCCGGTTAGGGGTCACCCCAGGGGGTCGAAATTTGTACCATCGAATTCCTGGGGTAGGGGTTCCTATTAGTGTTCCATAGTAACTATAGGCCTAGGATGCACCGTTCGGCCATTGTGCACGCGCGTGACAACCAACCAACGACGTCACAACACAGCCTATCTCAATAAGCGCCTCTTTTACTAAAGTAAAGTGAGGCGCTTAAAAATGAGTAATGCATTTCAGTCAACGTAATGCTGCAAGCAACAATCGATATCTAGAACATGGGCAAGTGACACGACAACAGGTTTTGATATGCTTTTATTCGACAAGTTTGTCCAGATGCTGTCAGTTGGTGACTTCATTGCATTTGCTGCAAATTGTTACTGATATATAATATAAATGAAACCTAATTAATCAATAAATTTTCGAACATCGGTTACTGCATTTGTAAACCGGTCATCGGTTTTATGATTGGTCACCGTATAACTGATGTTCAGTTCAAACCCTAATGAAAACGTAACACAAAAAGTAGCGAGGCTGTAACGGATAAACTATTTAACACAATTAGACACATTCAGTTATCCATAAAATACAAGATGAAACAAAATATCTTCCCCCACGGTACATTTTTGGCTCCCCTGGCAGTACCCCTGGGACAATACCCACCAAAATGTGAGATGCAGGATCCTGGACAGACGCATGCCATCGTCGTCGTCGTCACTGCGTAGTCGTCGAGGACCGTATCGTCGCTCCAGTGTGACCACGCCGGATGGCTGCTCGCCATAGGTCAGCAGGTGGGCGCTGATGGTTCTGACAGAGTTGGTCGATCCAGTGGTTGCGAGGACGACCAGAGCTGCGGACCCAATCGCGGTGAGGTCGTCTACCAAGTGATGCCTCGACCTGTAGTCTCAGTGCTTGGTGAGCTGGAATGTTGGGTGACATTCTCGCCACGTGCCCAAAGATGGCTTCACGTCGTCTCCTGATGCTCTCCATCACTGGGCGTAGGCCAGACCCCCGCCCCTGTGGAAAATTTCACCCAAATCCATTTTGTAGTTTCGGAGGAGATGCATGCCGAACAGACAGACAGACAGACAGACAGACATACAGACAAACAAACAGACAGACAGACAAACCAGCAAAGTTAATATCCCCAAATATACCATGAGAGAGACAATAAAATCATACCTTCAAACTGTCTTGCAGCCAGATCTCAAACTGTTCAAGTGAACACTGCAGTTGCGACTCCAGCAGCTTCCGCAACACTTCCAGTGATTTTGTTACATCCATCACAACAGCAATGACATCCGTTGATTTGCCGTCACCTTCCATCTAGCAGCAACAACTGCTGTTATTTATTACCATACTTTACTCCTTTCTTACGCAGGGGCAGCAACTTTCCAGCACTGAAGCACTTCATACTGTGTCCACTGCACTTTGTCCCCTTGGACCAGGCGCTCCTGTATTTTGATCAGATGTAGCGTGACTGTCTACGGTTATAAATTTATAATTACACTGTGTGTATGCACGTTGCAAAGGTAGTGTGGGCTTGTGCATGAAATGGGAGTAGATTGATAGAGTTTGTTATAGGGGCCCCATAACAGTATCTGTTATATATCAGATGACACAATGCAGCCTAGTGAGCCCACTCCATATGCCCTGGACTCACTTGTACACCTGACCGCACAGACTGATGGTTGTGCACAAGGGAACACTACAGTAACTATGGCCCTATCTTGGATCATTTCCGACACAAAGCGAGACATTGGTCAGTCGAAAAGAGTTATTTTTTCATATCCCACCTGCATTCAATGCCCCCATTAGGGTCACAATCGGCCTATTGTGATAACATTTGATATGGAAATCTAGAAAGGTGGGTCTACCAGATGGTGAAAAAAAGTTTGAGAATATGTTTAGTCGTTTTGATACAATACACAAAATGAGACGGACAGACGGACAGATAGACACTGCATGACGGCATAGGCTGCGCTATACACAGCGTCATGTAGCAAAAATGAAGATGTACTCCACAGTCTCAGTTCACTGTTCTCGGACACATACAGAATTTAAGAAGCTCGTCAGATTTATTCTAAAATCAGTCGAAAGCATGAGATTTACGTAAGTCGGCGACCAATTACAAGCACGTGTCACAAAAACACTCTTTTGTCTTGTCCCTACAACTATGTTACACATGAGGTGGACTATAACAGTAGCTACCTGTACACTGGGTTCTTTGTGTCCACAATGATTAATTCCATTAAGACATGGTATCACTCGACATGAATCTTCACTGCTATTCCTCCTCACATCTACTTGAAAACCAGTGCCGTTGACAACAGCATGCTCATCATCTGCAGTATGTGATATACATTACTGAAATTTATTTTTAAAAACAGCTGCTGCACAAACATATAAATAATGATCACAAACATTATGTACAGCTGACATAATTGACACAGTTTAATGTCGCACACGCTCCAGTGTTAAAATGTTATGTTAACCCTTCATGGGCACATTAAAACCACAGTGCAACGGTCCGGACCAAAATAGGAGGGGCCTAGGTGGGCTGGGGCCCGCCCAGTCCCCTCCTCGCTGCACCAAATGTAACAGCCCACCCATCAACGGCCATTGTAGTAACTACATATTATTTGACGTGGCACTATAATTGCCTCTGGACTCTAAAGAGTTAACAGGTAATTTCCTCCTCACAGCAATGCGTGAATTAGATAACTATAAACTACATTACATACTCGACCCAAAGGGGTCTAGAATGATGCTTATGCCAGGCCTCCAAAATTTATCTGACCCCCAAAGATGATCATTTCATGCGATTGCCGCATAGATCACTTGTGCCAACTGGCATTAAATTGGTTCATTCATTTTCAAAACAGACAGTTCACAAGTTTGGTGTCAGACAAACAAATGGATGAAGAATGCACGGACAGGTTGAGGACATCATGCCTCCACCTACCAGTATATAATGTAAATGTAATGTAAATGTGGATTTGTAGAGCGCATAGTCACACAGTGCCTCTAATGCGCTGAATGCACGGAAGATTGTTCGAACAGAAACGTGTTGAGAGTGCGTCAGAAGCTGTCAATGCTCCGATCAGGATCGCAAAGATCATCGCAGAATAAGTTCCATGTCATCAGCACAGCCACAGTGACGGCATGGTAACCGTACGACGTGTGCATCTGGAACCTTTGCATGACAAGTAGGTGGTGGCTGGCAGAATGGAGATGCTGTCGTTCAGCCACTTGAGCGACAGACAGAGGCACAGAAATGTGCAAACAGAATGACTGCAGTATTGGTAATAAATTACTGTATATGGTACGCACCATTTACAACGTCAATGACATCAAAAATAAAATCATCTCGGTTCAGCTCGTCAACTTCAGCAACTTCCATAACATCATTTTGCTCTACAATAATTAAGTCATAAATTTAGCTCCCACAACACCAGTAATGGCAGTAAGTCATAATATACATATTCATAAACACAGCACAGCCCAACTGCAACGCTGTCACACAATGCGTGCTGGCTAGGACTAACCTGTACTGACCTATCGGACGCAGTGGGCTGGCAATTTTTAAAAAAAAACTTACAATAATGCATTTTCAGTGCATGCACGGTCATGCTGATGTGTCGTCATGCGGGTATCTCTAAACGATGAGCATGAGCCGATGATCAATAATAGTATATAGGCCCACGTATTGCGTATTTTTAGGGTTAGGGTAAGGGTTAGTATGGTCAGCAGGGTTACGGTTAATCATCATTGTTTATTGGCTCATTGCGGATATGCGGATCTGTGGATGTTCGAACGTGTAAAATGTAGATGTTGATGCGGGTAAAAATCCGCATTTTACGACATAATCTGGTGCTATGGGCCGCACTGTTATAGTTGTTATCACCTTGTAATGGACAATCGCTCGCATACACGCTATAGGCGAGCCTAATATGCACTGCAGATGGGTCAATATATCGAAAATATCGTGAAATATCGCCAATATCAATATTATTATTGTTACGTATCGGAGATTTACTTATCAGCTTTTACAATATATCCATATCATGTCGATACAAGTGAAATATGGGTAATTTTTCCATATTTTCTTATGTTTATTCCGACTTTTCAACGTCATTTAAAGATACACTGGGGTGACAAATTTCGATATCATATCAATATCGGCAATCGTCGACATGACAGTGTTGGGTCCCCAGACAGGTCATAACATACAGACACTTTGCTTCAAGTTGCTTGCACTCAGTGGTACCACTCTCCACACACTGTTTCACACGTCTTATCGGCTTGCCGTTCAGTCTACACATATCCAGTCACGTACATAGATACTAGCAGTCCATGATGCCAGTATGCCATTTATAGAGTTAGGCCGATTCGTAGATCGGAGATCGGCACACATCAAAAGATCGGAGAATCTGACATGTGCACGGTCCGATTCCGATTCGCGTGTGGCCGACACGCGGCGTGTCAGATTAACTGATGCATTCACAACAGTACCGCTCACGGCGAGCATCTCGCCGCCACAGTAACACGAGCGCGGTGTCGCAAGCAAACGGGTGGGGAAAGGGTG
>Ga0209149_1001081_pt1 | contig 13097 bp, 8 predicted proteins | sample WorMetTyACAVOLI2_FD_187423 | JGI IMG/M metagenome (GOLD analysis project Ga0209149, IMG submission 187423) | Marine gutless worms symbiont microbial communities from Max Planck institute for Marine Microbiology, Germany - Olavius algarvensis... ... | reverse complement strand
TGCCAACGCAAGTTCAGTTGACTCTTACGAAAATCATTAAAATTGTTGCCACCAGATGACGGATTTTAAGGCTAAAATGCATCAAATTCGATTTCGGCTGGGGCTCCGTCCCAGATCCCGCTGGGGGAGCTTACAGCGCTCCCCCAGACCCTCTAGCTGAATTTGGGGGCCCTACTTCCAAGGGAAGGGGAGGGAAGAGGAGGGGAGGGGAGGAGAGGGGAGGAGTGGGTAGGGGAGGGGAGAGGAGGGGAGGGGAAGAGAGGGAAGAGGAGGGAAAGGAAAGGGCCATGAGCCCCCAGTATTTGGAGGAAGTTTACGCCTATGACTATATCAGGTATAGGTATCGTCGGCTGAGTCGTCAATCAACTAAGTCGTCTATCAAAACCGTCACTCACTGTAACGGCGCGTCATTATCGATCCTGCCTTTGCAACTGACGCTGAAGCAAATGCTTCGTCGTCGCCAGGCTGTTTTAGGCCTAGTTCAGCGACATATCCACCGAATTAATGTCGTACAACGTCGTACTACGGTGTACAGCGCTTGCTGTTATGATACGAAACCACGCGCGGTTTATCTGCGACAGCTGAGCTGCTTCCTGTTGGTCTTCGACACACCTCGCGTTGTCAACGCATCAGCGAACACTAAGAAGTAATTATACATACAAAAACATGAAACACCTTCCAGCTTGTCTTGGCGGCCGGCAAGTGGCTTGATGCTTGTAAGCATGTATCATATTTGATGACTATTAAATTTATCTCTTGTTACTTGATCTGTGATCACGTGCAGGACATAACGTTGTGTGGCCAGCGTCAGATGAAGGCGGACGAGGCGCCGGCGTCGGCAGCAGATCAACGTGGCGCTGTTGGTGGTCCCAGTCATAGCTGGAGTTTGCTTCGACACGTACGACCGTATCAGTGCACCGTCTGCTCAGAGACGCTCAACAACGCAACCCTGGGCAACCTGTCGTGTCAAGGTTAGACGAGTCTGTGACGTAGTCGGGGACTGCAAACGATGCCGGACAAGAATCGTAGCTATCGCTAACAGATCGCGCGTCAGCTGCGTACACAAAGTAACAATAAGTAGGTCACCGAAATGACCTTCAAAGATCACTCAAGTTCACCATAAATGTCACAGTTTGATAGACCGGATAATTTTCTATTACGTTCCATGGCCATATCTTGTATCGTTTCCCACATATATACATATCGGTCGAAAATCGCGAAATTTATATACCATACTTGTATTCAGCGTCCCCGTAGGGGTGACTCCGTCTGAATTTCGCATTTCGAGAATGGAGATGCCGTAGGCGCCGATTCGCTCCGTCAGAAAACGAGTGTTACAGCTAGTGCTGCGTAACGAAGAAGTAACAGAAATCGGTCTGAAATCACTTGTAGTAACCACAGATTGACACTTAGGCATGAGAGTTATGACAGCTTTTTCCAGTATTCAGGAACGATACCACGACTTACATAAACAGAACTGATTTCATATGCGAAAAGTTTCAAAATACCATGAGGTACACCATAATAGCATATAGCAATCATGGGCGCCCGCAGGCATAGGTAAAAGCGGACACTTGCCCTCCCTTGGAAAATGTACAAGGCTAGATTCGCTTCATTTACAGCATTTTGGTTCGCACAAAAAGAACCAAAATCGTTACCACAATCTTGTTAACACAAGACATGTTTGTGGCTCAAAATATACCTTAATTTCGATTGCGGTTGGAGCTCTGCTCCAGACCCCACAGGACGGGGGATCGAGCTTGCAGCCGCGACGTTCCCACAGACCCTTGTCGCTTCATAGCGGAAAAGAAATGGTCAGAGTGGACAGGGCAGTAGGGAAGGGGAGGGGAGGAGAAGAATGGAGAAACAGGGGAATGGAGGGAGAGACAAGGGAGGAGGTAGACTTTGCCCCTCTTGCAAGAATTCCTGCGGGCGCCCATGAGCAGCAGTATCCTTAATATAGAGTAGGCCTGTTGGTCGTTGTTGGCGATGTTTGTTGTAGTTTGCAAGCTGAAGTCACACAAGCGCTGTGTAGGACGTGTGAGTGCTGTGTGCAAGTGGACCACACTGGCGTCAGTCAGTGATGACATCATTGAAGACGACACACGCGTACGTAATACCAAGACCACCAACGTCGCGTCACTGACTGCACGAATGTGGCATTCCGCACACAAAACACACAAAGGAAGGCGCATGTGCATGTCTTTTCCTTTAAGTACTAGTTACAAATAGCCAGTCTTCGTTGTTTGATCTCGAATTAGTGCTACAAAAACCTGAAATTGTTATCGACAGAATTAACCGAACAACAATTATGTAAATTTTGACATCGTGTAGCTAGTTCTGTACATTTAAAATATGTAGCCTTCTCTCAGTTTGTTTTATAACTTGTTCGTGTTTCTCATTTTCAGCATAATGTTTTTTTCTTGTATCGCGTATTGCGTTACGTGTATATTGTTTTCAACTTCTTTGATACTGTACTTTGTTGAACATTCGTTGTGTTAACTGTTTTGCTTTAATGATGTTCTTTGCCAAAAATTCAACGATCAGTAGAATTTGTCACAGTTAGGCCTATGTACAAAATATTGCTGGTCTATTTTTTCCGGACACCAGTATGTATTTCGTAGTTATATATTGTGGTGTAGACAGTAAGAATGCCTCATCAGTGGACACAGGGCAATCTTCTCGTGCGTGCTAAATGCGTCGTTTGTGATCGTACGTGTGGTAGCGTGCGGCGACTTCAAGACTACTACTGCCTCTGGTGCCAGGCCACTGTAAGTTCGTTAGTTGTGCTAGTCCCCTTCACACTGCCAGATAATGCTTAGTGTGCGCTCGGGTATGGGACTGACTGAGTCAACCGTACGGAACCAAAATAGACAAGAAACTCATCAGCAGATCACATAGGGGAACGTTACTCATGAATAGAATGTCTAATTACTTTGAGTGTAAAGACCTGCAAAGCACGCGGTGGGAAAATTTGTATCGCGCGTCAACATACCGACGCGCGATATTGATATAGCAATTCTGTCCGTCTGTCTGTCCGTCCGTCTGTCTGTCCGTCTGTCTCTCCATCTATCCGTCTGTCACGTTTCGGAATTCTATGGACACGGCTTAACATCTTCGCGAAATTTCGACGGGGTCACCTTCCTGCAGTGGCGCTAAATACAGGTGGGGTATAAAAATTTCGCGATTTGCGATCAATAAGTCGCTATATCTCGCAAACGATACAAGATAGCGCTATAGTTACTATGGAAGGCGAATAGGAAACCGCATTCAAGCTTTCGAATGGCACCATGTTTCAATGACCTCGAATGACGTCTAACCCATATTTCAAGATCACGAATTATTCAACGCCAAATAACTCGAAAATGGTACAAGATAGAGCTATATAGTTACAATGGCCGACCAATAGAAAGTCGTATATGGTCTATCGAACGGCGCCATTTTCAATGACCTTGTAAATAAACTGTAAATATGTAACCGTGTCTAAGTATTTAACGTGCAGTCAAAAACTGACTGATAGCTAGGCTTAGTCTACCACACGAGATCAGACACTAAAAGAGATAATGATAAAAATAAAACAAAGCGATCAGCATAATAAGTCCAACAAGAAGCTCAGCTGTCGCAGAGAGACCGCGCGACGCTTCATGTCATTGTAGGGCGTGTGTAAGACTACTAACTGTCTGTAGGGGTCGTTCAAGGTCATTGAAAATGGCGCCGTTCTATAGATCATATACGACTTTCTATTGGTCGACCGTCGTAAGTATTCTTACGAAAGCTTATGAAAGCTCTATGTTGTACTATTTTCGAGTTATTTGGCGTTGAATAATCGTGACCTTGAAATTTGGGTTATAGGTCACTGAAGGTCATTCAAACTGGTACCATTCGAAAGCTTGGGTGCGATTTCCTATTCGCCTTCCATAGTAGCTATGCCCGTATCTTTAACCGTTTATGAGATATTCAGCGTCAAAAAATTGCGTGACCTTGAAAACTGGGTTAGGGGTTGTTCAGTGTCATTAAAACTGGCGCCGTTCGATAGACCATATATGATTTTCTGTTGGTCCGCTATTGTTAATATAGCTCTATCTTGTACAATTTTTGAGCTATTTGACGTGGAATAATATCGTGACCTTGAAATCTGGGTTAGAGGTGACTCAGGGTCATTCAAAATGGTACCATTCAAAAGCTTGGGTGCGGTTTCCTATTCGCCTTCCATAGTAACTATGGCTCTATATTGCATCGTTTGCGAGATAAAGCGATATATTGGTCTATAATCGTGATTTTTTCATACCCCTTGCATTCCACACCCCCGTTAGGGGGGGTCCTAGTCGGAATATTTCCATCCCATGTGACAGACAGACAGATAGACGGAAAGTCAGACGGATGGATGGACGGATAGACATCTTGGCACGGCATAGTCCGCGCTATGCATACGCGTCGCGAGGTAAAAAAAGCAGTCGAAGTCCAAGAAGGGAGTCCAGAAGTCTATGGTGGGAAAGACTTGTGAAAAAGATAGGTTTTGAGCTAGATTGAAGAAGAGAAGGAGTTAAGGAGGGAAGAATTGATGATGATTTATATGAATTGCAATGAGTGAAATGCGGTGAATGTGAAAGAGAATGATTACTAGACTGACGAAATGAGACAGGAAGCTGATTCCAGAGATGAGATACGGTAACCCACTTTTCAAGGTGAAGCCATTCTTTGACGCTGTATATCTCACAACTGGCTAAAGATACGGCCATATTTACTATCACTATAAACTGCGTATAGGAAATCGTACTCAGTCTTTCGAACGGTACTAGTTTAAATGATCTTGAGTGACCTATAACCCAGATTTCAAGGTCACGATGTTATTTAACGTCAATGGACCAATAAAAAGTTGTATTATGGTTTATCGAACGGCACCATTTTCAATGACCTTGAGTGATTTCAAGGTCACAGGATGACTGTTGATATCCTCGACATATTGTGTGCGCACCTGACGCGCGATCTGTTTGCGATAGCTCAGTTCCTGTTATTAAAACGCCTTGAACGCCGATCTATAGATCATATACGACTACTATCGGTATGTCTTTATAACGATAGTTTTATCTTGCATCATTTTCAAGTTACGTCACGTTGAATAATATCGTGACCTTGAAATCTATTCTGGGTCACTCAAGGTCATTGGAAATAATAATTATATAATAATAATAATAATAAAACATATAATAGGGCCTAATAATAATAATAGGCTAACACAGTGGATTTATAGAGCATGCACGTGTTTGTAAAAGAACCCCAAACACGCTGCGTGTGCTAGTAGAAAGAGAAGCGAAAGGGCTTAAGGTGGCGTTTGAAAGTTGTGAGGAAATGACGGCATTCGATGGATCGTATGCAACTTGCTATTCGTCTTTCATTGTAACTAGGCCTACACCGTGTCTCAAACAAACTGTGCATTTTTGTTTCTGTCAGAAATTCGTCAAATTTACACCAACTTTAATAAGTTTTGGTAGGTAGATGGCAAAGTGGCTGAAATTGTATGCTGTATAAATATTTCTACCTAACCTGACCCACGTCACCGCCTTACCTTGCGAAACCCAGATGTTCTCAATTGTTACATAACGTCGAAATGTATTATTTGCATCAAAGTATCTGACGACTGAATTAGCACACAGTAAACTGGATATGGTTTATTTAGCAGAGTTATTAGTTGTCATGATAGATGGGCTCAAAATTGTCAGAATACATGCTTGAAATGTTCCCCGTAAACGGACACAAACGCTTAGACGACGACGCGTTTCTCGCGTCTCTCTCTCTCTCTCTCTCTTCGCCGAGGTGCCATCCTGTTGAAACATAAAACAAGAACTTAGCTATCGCAAACAGATCGCGCGCATAAGCTGCGCACACAATACGTTGAGGGCACTCATAGGCCTAAATATTACATCGTAACCTTGAAATCTAGGTTAAGGGTCACTCAAGGTCACTGGAAACGGAACCGTTAGACAGATCATACACGACTTACCGTACTATTAGTCGAGTTATTTGACGTTAAATATTATCGTGACCTTGAAATGTGGCTTAGAGATCACTCAAGGTCATTGAAAGTGGTACCATTTGAAAGCTTCTGTACGGTTTCCTATTCGCCTTCCATAGTAACTATAGCCATTTCGGAGATATTCAGCGTCAAAGAATGGCCTGACCTTGAAATCTGGGTTTGGGGTTGTTCAAGGTCATAGACAATGGCGCGGTTCGATAGTCCGCCATTGTAACTATAGCTCTATCTTGTACCATTTGCGAGTTATTTGACTTTGAGTAATACCGTGACCTTGAAATCTGGCTTATAGGTCACTCAAGATCATTGAAACCGGTGCCATTCAAAAGCTTGAGTGGGGTTGCCTATTCGCCTTCTGTAGTAACTATGGCCGTATCTGTAGTCGTTTGTGAGATATTTAGCATCAAAGAGTGGTGTAACCTTGAAAGCAGGTCAGGGTTCGTTCAAGGTCATTGGAAATGGCACCATTTGATAGATCGCATACGAGTTTTTATTCGCCTTCCATAGTAACTATGGCGCTATCTTGTATCGTTTGCGAGATAAAGCGACTTATTGGTAGAAAATCGCATACCTGTATTTATCACCCACACAGGGGGTGACCCGTCGGAATTTCGTGAAGGTGTTTGATGCTGATAAAAAGGGAATGATTGGGCTACCGTACGGTGAAAAAAAACTATGACAATATGTTAAGCCGTTTTCATCCAATACCGGAACGTTACGGACAGACGGACAGACAGACAGACGGACAGACAGATTTGCTATATCAATATCGCGCGTCAGCACACTGACGCGCGATAAAAACAACACCCAGAATGTAACAAAGCACGTCACTGTATTTCGAGATAATAAAATTCAAAAGTTTTCTGTGGACGGGGCATTCCCTTATAGACCCATCCTTAAATATGACTGTCGTACAGAGGGGACAGCTTCTCCACACCTCACCTGCTCTATCAACGAACCCCGTTCTAGCCGATGGATATGGTTACGGGCTTGATGATTGTAACTGTGTCCCTATTTTGTATCGTTTCTGGGATACTCAACCTAGAATGATGGTGTGCCTTTGGAATTTGGCTTAGAGATCAATCAAGGTCGTTGAAAATGGCAACATTAGATCGTATGTGAGTTTCTATTGGCATTCCAAAGCTACTACGGCCAAATCTTGTATCGTTTCCGATTGCGATAAAGCGAAATAGTGGTAGAAAATCGCGATTTTTTTATACATCGCCTGCATTTGGGCATACGTCAGAATTTCGCCATAAGATTTCGCACGAAAAAAAACTAGACTGGCGGGCTACCAGAAGGTGAAAAAAGTTGGAGAATATCTTTAGTTGTTTCAATATACGAGTAGAATACACGAACATGACAGTCAGACGTGCATACGGACATATGGACACTGCGGTATGCATGTGGCGTCGCGCGGCAAAAACCAAAAACATTATTCATGTCCAGTTACCGCGCGACGCGTATGCATAGCGCCGACTATGCTGTCTCAAGAGTCAAGATGTCTGTCAGTCTGTCCTTATGTCCCTCTGTCCGTGTGACACACGCCGGTATTCTGTCCACATCGCTGAACATATCCACAATTTTTTTACCATTAGGTAGCCACACCATTATAGTTTTCTCGTACCAAACAAATGTCATTATGGCAATATTCCGACGGGAACCCTCCTAACAAGGCGTCGAATACAAGAGGGTATGAAAAAGTCGCAATTTTTGACCAATATATCGCTTTACCTCGAATTATGTTTACGACTTCTGTGAGCAACCGACTTTCGTGAGGACTGACCATAGGCCTGACCTGTTTACAGAGTCAAACGCCTTCGCAAGCTCTATGAACATCATGTACAAGTCCCGGTGCTGTTCACGACACTACTAGTGCCCCGTCCATACAGACTGGAATCCACATTGATTTTTGGGAATAAGGTGTTACTGTTAACATGACTATTTAAACGGTTTAGAAGTACACGTGCCAGGACTTTGCCAGCAGTGGAAAGTAAGGATATACCGCGATGATTATCACATACAGCCCAGTCACCTTTACGCTTGTTGATATGTACAACCAGGCCATCTCTGAAGTCTTGTGGTACAGTCTCCTGTTCCCAGATCGTGCAGAACAGCTTATGTAAGTGTTCCATTAGACATGATTCTCCGTCTTTGAGCACTTCTGGTGGAATACCATCTATTCCTGGAGCCTTCCTTGATGACATTTGACATATAGAACGTAAGTAAGTAAGTAACAATGTACTGATTAAGGTGACACTATCACATCAAAGACGTTGCAGGGGCACCGTACAAAATTAAAAAGAAAAGCAAACGAAAACCACAGAATCGCCGACAGTCAGTAGTCGCGGGCAGACAACAGTTATACTGTGCAGTACAATCACGATCGCCTAATCATCGTCAAACGACGATCACAAAAGTACAGTCTTCAGCTCGCGTCGGAACGTCGTCAGCGACGGTGCATTCCTGACAGATGACGGCAGGCTGTTCCACGCACGTGCCGAAGCCACTGGGAAGGCAGGGTCACCGAGTGTTGAACGTCTGGTGGACGGTACCACCAGCATGGCTGAGTCAGCAGAACGCAGACGACGTCGAGTGTCGACGTTAGATGTCCGGAGCAGGCTCTCAGCAAGGTACGCCGGCGCTGTTCCATGAAGACAGCGGTAGGCCAGAACGGACAACCGGAATGTCACTCGCTCCGGAACTATCAACCAATGGAGTTCACGAAGCAAAGAGGTTATGCGTTCTGCAATGGAGTTATGCGTTATGCGTTCTCGCTGAGAAAACCAAACGGGATACGGCATTCAAGACGGACTGCAGCCGGTCTTGCAGCTGGGCGGGGATACCAGCGAGAACCGAGTTGCAGTAGTCCACCTTGCTGACAATCAGTGCACAAACCAAGATCAGCAAGGCATGTCGTTGAAGTTCGATTGTAGAAGGAACATCATCGAGGTGAGTTGTAGTAGGCCATTCGGGAATTTCAGTGAGTGCCTGTGTGTCAAATGTGGACTTCTGATTCAACACGGATTTGATGTGTTCAACCCAGCGCTGAAGAATCTTTGGTCGATCAGTGAGTAAGGTTCCATCTGAAGACTTGACAGGGCAGACCCAGCAGCACGTTGACTATACACTGCCTTCAGGCCATCACGAAATGCTTTCATATTATGAGAGTCAGCTGCTGTCTGAAGTAAGTCTGCTTTTGCTTGCCACCACCGATTCTTCATTTGCCGCAGTTTGGCCTGTGCATGTTGCTTGGCTCTACAATAAGTGGACCTGTTCGCTTGGTTGTGCTTGTCATTGATGTATACTATTTGTGGTGTACATGTTTTGAAGCAGGGCACTAGCTTCCGGGTCTTGATCATCAAACAAATTCTTGTGCTTTGAAGCAGTGAAACCGCGGGCGTGTCAAAACTTCAAAAGCAGCTTTGTGAGTGGTGTCCTTGGTGCGATTCCATTCTTCAACAGAGACGTTGTCGGAATTTGTGACATGCATGACTGTTGCTATGTAGGTACATACCGGATGCCGCGATTCCCTACCCGCCGAGTGCTCTCTTGGACCGTGCCGTATCTCGATCCTGCCACCCACGTCGATTGACAGCGTCGACTCAGACGGCTTCTGGCGAGCGACGAAACCTCCAGACGCCAGTCCGCTGCTCGTCTTTGTTAACACAAAGAGCGGAGATCATCAGGTAGGCCTATATAGGTTGATGATGTATTGATGGATGAGACGAAAGCGTCAGCACTGTCACTCTGAGTTTAATCAACGATCATGAAAAGTTGCTGTCGTCATACTAGTGAATAATAAGATTAAATTTGTAGTCAGCTATTTACAAATATGGTTTATTTAGCAGAGTTATTAGTTGTCATGACAGATGGGATCAAAATTGTCATAATTCATGCTCGAAATGTTCCCCGTAAACGGACACAGCGCTTAGACGACGACGCGACAGCGACAGCGGCTTAGTGCATCGGTGCTCTCCATTTGTTTGTTTGTCTGTCTGTCTGTCTGTTTGTCTGTTGCCAAAATGCAAAAAAAACGCGATTTTCTCAAAAGCTAAGCAATTTAGAACTACGGTCTCTATTGACGACCTATAGGAAGTCGTATAAGGGCTTTTTATAGAACCCATTATTGGACCCCTAAAATCCAAGATGGCTGAGATCCGCCATCTTGAAAATCGACATGACATCACTTTTTTCTGCTGAGGGTGGTCTGATTTAGATAAAATTTCGCAGACTGGTGCAGAATGACATGTCGACTGCGGTGATATGGTCAAAATCGAAACCAGATGTAGAATTCCAATATGGCTGACGTTTGGGCGAATTCCATGGCATGTCATCCCAGAGCCACCTGCCACATTGCAGGGTGCTGCCACCTGGCAAATGCAATGTTATGGTCCCATAGTTACGTGTCACATTGCAGGGTGCTGCCACCGGGCAAATTCAACGGCATGTCATCCCAAAGCCACGTATCACATTTCAGGGTGCTGCCACTTGGTGAATTCAACGGCATGTCATTCCAGAGTCACGTATCACATTGCAGGGTGCTGCCACTTGGTGAATTCACTGTCATGATTCCAGAGCCACATGTCATACTGCAGGGTGCAGTCACCTGGCGAAATCAATGTCATGATCGTGCCACGTGGCAGGGTGTAATAATTCCGTCCGCCATATGGAAAATCTTTTTTCGCCATATTTTAGTTTTTAATGCAGTTTGGGCTTTGACGAGCGGCGGCTTTCGTATCGTATCCGATACACTTGTTTTAAGAGCGTAACGAACTGAACTGAACTGAACTATGGAAAATAATGGCTTAACATATTGTCATAGTTTCTTCGCCATACGGTATAGCCCAATCGTTCTAGTTTTATGAGTATCAAACACCTTCGCGAAATTCCGACGGGGTCATCTACGGGGGCGCTAAATACAGGTGGGGTATAAAAATTTAGCGATTTTCCAATAACTCGCTATATCTCGCAAACGATACAAGATATCGCCATGAGGCGAATAGCAAACCGCACCCAAGCTTTTGAATGGCATCAGTTTTAATGAGCTTGAGTGACCTCTAACCCATTTTAACGTCACTATATTATTCAACGTCAGTTAACTCAACAAGAGCTCAAAGTAATTTGACAAAAAGCGCCTCACGGGGGGCCCATTCCCCGATTAGGGGTCACCCCAGGGGTCGAAATTTGTACCATTGAATTCCTGGGGTAGGGGTTCCTATTAGTGTTCCATAGTAACTATAGGCCTAGGATCCACCGTTTGGCCACAGTGCACGCGCGTGACAACCAACGACCAACGACGTCACGACACAGCCTATCTCAATAAGCGCCTCTTTTAATAAAGTAAAGTGAGGCGCTTAAAAACGGTACCAGATAGAGCTATAGTTACAATGGCCGACCAATAGAAAGTCATATATGGTTTATCGAACGGCGCCATTTTCAATGACCTTGAACAGTCCCTAACCCAGTTTTCAAGGTCACGCCATTCTTTGACGCTGGATATCTCACAAACGGCTTATGTTATGACCATAGTTACTATAAAGTGCGAATAAGAAACCGTACCAAAGCTTTCGAATGCTACCAGTTTGAATGATTTTGAGTGACCTATAACCTAGCTTTCAAGGTCACGGGATTACTATTGATGCCGTCGATGTATTGTGTGCGCAGCTGACGTGCGATCTGTTCGCAATAGCTAAGTTCTTGTTGTTGTAGTAGTATCAGTACACACAAATTTGTGTATTACAGGGACGAAAGGTGTTGAGGCGTTTTAGGCAGCTACTGAATCCTGCTCAGGTGTTTGACTTAATCAACGATGACGCCAAAGTAGGGTAAGAACCAGATGTGAGTTTTGTTAATTAATCACAGTAGCCGATATCTTCAATTTTGATATCACCGACAGCATATGCCACACTTTACACAACGTTTTGTCCTAAAGGCTGCATAGCATGCATGCAGCCTTTCATTTGCACTTTGTTCACAGTTCCTTGTCAGAACAGTGTTCGTCATAGTCATTATTATGTGTCAGTTGCGTGGTTTGGATTATTATTAATCTTCGTGTATGTGTGTGTTTGCAGCCTGCGATTATTTCAAAACTTCGAGTCATTTCGGGTGCTCGTGTGTGGTGGAGATGGAAGCGTCAGTTGGGTCCTTAATGAAATTGACCAGCTTGGCCTTCAAAAACAGGTTCATCGCATTGCGGTCTCTTTCTGAAATCCTTATATTATTGTTTATGTGTAAGCCAGTTTGTCACTCAAACTACATAATACGGTATATAATCTAGGTAGCAAGTTAACACCGTGGTGACATCAGTTGACACCAGTTGGCTGCGTGTCGCAGTGGTAGAATGTCGGTCTTTGACCGGCGAACTTTCCCTGTCCCACGCTCGACCAACAGTTGACGGGTGACCACTTAATATGTACACCGTGTCCAGAACAAAGGTGCCACTGATTTTTTGCTGTAACTTTTACAAATATTGACGGATTTTCATAATTTTTTTGTGCACAACTTCACACGAGAATGCCAAAGTCATTGGCGTAAAAATGTTACCACCCCATGCACACAACGCATAGCGAATTTTACATAAAATGAGAGCATTAAAAACCGTCCGCTGTAGGCCAGCCAACCAGGCCGACTCAGCCTTTTATCTTTTCCGGGTAGATAAATGAGTAGTAAGCTGCAATTAGACGGACGCTATCACAAGTTAGTGGTAGCGCCATCTGATGAACGCTTACGAGGTAAAGGCAGGCATGGTGTACTTTGCAGTTGCAGGTAAAACTGTGTGATCCATGCCTGACGCCTTAGAGGTATCATGACTAGGCGCTATAAAAATCTACGTTAACTTTACGTACAAATATAGAAACGGTCTCTGGCCCATGCAATACGTGTTTTTGATACGCTCGAGCGCCGGCGGTAAGAAATACGTCACGAGGCGGAGCCGAGTGACGTATTTGGGACTAAGTGACGTATTTCTTACCGCCGGCGCGAGAGCGTATCAAAAACACGTATTGCATGGGCCAGAGACCGTTTCTATTTTTATTGCTAATCTACGAGCGATTTTTAACGATAT
>Ga0209149_1001080_pt1 | contig 13099 bp, 18 predicted proteins | sample WorMetTyACAVOLI2_FD_187423 | JGI IMG/M metagenome (GOLD analysis project Ga0209149, IMG submission 187423) | Marine gutless worms symbiont microbial communities from Max Planck institute for Marine Microbiology, Germany - Olavius algarvensis... ... | reverse complement strand
ACCAACAGATTAACTAACTACATTTTGATGAAATTGCACCACGGACAAGGGAACAGGATATGACAGAAAATTTGAATCTACGTCAAGCCAGTGCTACCATGTAGCAAATGACTTCACGTATTTCATAGTACATATGGCACACTGCATCCACAGGGCTGGCGAGTCCATTACACACATGCAGCAGTGGAGGCATCGTATGACCGTGTGCGGTTTTTAGCTCTCTAGTGTAGTTATTTATTAATGTTGGTTAAATGAAGTTGATAATCTGATCAGTTGCAGAGTTACCATATTGTAAGTCTGTTGTAGGGACTGTGTACCTGTATGTGTGTGTAGCTCTTCACGTGGCCGTGCAGCACAGCCATCTCGGCACAGTCCGAGTTCTACTTCAGCAATCCAGTATCAATGCCGAGGCCGTTAACATGCGGTCAGTTCACACACCATTTTAACACCCATTTCCCACGTGAAACCTGGGTTGGCCACTTGCCGCCCCTTTATTAGGTACCGACTCGTAAAAGTGGGTCTTTATGCGATGGCACTGTTATTCTGTCTGTCTGTCTGTCTGTTTGTCTGTTTGTTCATCTGTCACCTGTGAAATTTGTGAAGTTACTCGTTACATGGCAACAGCTGGCGGTGAGTGGGGGCTTATCATATTGACTCCGATATGCTTGTTTTCTTTCATTTGTTCCAGACCTGTGCATCCTGTCGGGGCAGATCAAAACTTAACATGATCCCCTCCTGTCTTCTTCATGTATGTATTAACTGTCCGTTTTAGTTCTGTCGTAGTTTTATTTCAGGTGTTAGTTGTACTGTTTGTGTTTCAGTACTTAATAAATGATTGGTTTGCAAGACTATTGCAAACTTGCAACGTTTTTACTATCTGCTTGTGGCTGAGTTTAGTTGGATTGCATCTCCAGCATCTTCTGTTTGAGTGTTTTTGTATCTTCCCATGTGAGCATGTGTGCCTGACATGTGTTTTTAATAAACTGATATTGATGATGATGTTCTTCATGACACGTCCTGACTTGGTTGTAATGGAAACAGTGTCCAGTGTATGATGATGTGTGGTGTTAGTGGCCAGAATGTCCTTCACATCCTTGGTCAGTTCGGCAAGGAGAACGCAGCGGCCATATTTGACTTGATCCTCGAATGTCGACCGCAGTATCCCATCGACCAGCTTGACGCGAATGGAAACACTGGTATCTACCGGCTGTCGTCATTAGCTCTCACATTATCTGTATCCATTAATCACTGTAGTTTGCTGTGATGAATTTCTTTGAACACTGACCATGTGCATGTTGCCTTAATGTATTACCTTTTTGTTGTTAGTACAGACCTGCCAACATTGGTGAATTGTCAAATGGGTCATGCCCCCCCTTTCCTTGTCCATTTCCATTCCCCTACTCCTCTCTCCACCTCACCCCTCCCCTTCCCCACCTACCCTTCCTTTCACCCACCATTCCGCTTTCCCCTAAACCCTATCCCTTCCCTTTCCTCCCCTTGCCCCATTCCCTCCCCAATTCCAGGTAGAGAAGTCTGGGATAGCGCTGTAAGCTCCCCCTGTGGGTCCAGGCAGAGCCCGGCCGCAAAACAGATTTTGGTGCAACTGAGGCCAAAACCGGGCATATGGTGCTGAGTTGAGGGCTTTGCAAAGTGGGTAAATAGGCGTATATTTACAAATTTACGTAATTTGTGATGGGGATAGGATCCGACAGTGAATCTGAGACTGCTGTGGTTCTGTCTCATAGTGTAATACAGGACGGTTATAGTAGCCAAGGTTATTTTGTTATTGAACACTTTAACCACTTTTATAGATCTGAGTGGATATAATCAGACGATGTCTCTTATTGAGCACTACTAGTTTACTATATCAGTCAAAGTCAAGTCATGTGTGGTCCACTTTATCATGAGACATTCACTGTGCTGTCAGATATAACAACTGAGCAGAACAGAGTGAATAGCCGATTTTTTTCCAGAAACCAATCGATTCGTCCAAAACGAATTGGTGAATTGGTTTGAATCATGAAGCTGAGTGCTCTAGTAGGTGATATAAAAAATTTGTTTATTTTGAATTGCTTGTGGAAATGGGGGTTTAAATGGGGATAACACTGGCAGTGAATGTTAATGGTGTTTGTATAGTGCTGTTGCTGGCTTATTTCAATGGCAATGCAAGTCTCTGTCGTGCAATTGTAAAAGTCGGCGCCAGGCTCGGTGTCGTCAACCGAGATGGCCTGTCAATATTCAATGCTCCTGTTGCAACAAAACAACTGCTATTCAAACTTCTTGGTATGTTTGCTGGTGAAACTCTGTGTAAACTTGTAAGAGCTGATGCTTTATTCACATTCAGCTGAGTATTTTTCTTGGTGATTTCTGATACCATTGACTGATTACAAGAAAAAGAAAAAAATGTGTTTAATAATCTACCTATTATCTTTGATCCCGACTGGTTAGGCCAAGTCATAATTTTCGAAGACACCTTTATAGCTTACTGGAGTGATTAATTACAATGTTGATTGATTTGTCTTCATGTTAGTGAAATCACTGGCTGAAGCACATAAATGTCCACAAATCGTTTGTTTCACGAAATGTGCAGTTAGTTGTTCATGCATTTGTCATCTCTGTACACGCTATCGTTGAGTAATATGGTCCGCTTACACAGTACAGGATGTTGCAGCTAATGAACATGTGTAAGAACGTTTACAGCTAGTTAACTTACAGTCCTTAGAGTTGTGATGCTTACTCATTGTTGATTTACAAATTTCTTTGAATTCTGCGTGTGTTTGTCGTTCTTCTGTGAATGTGTTATCAACATGTGAATAGTTTGCCAGTCAACTCAGTCTGTTTCAGTATTCTCGCACATTTTAAATTGTCGGTAAAACATGTTGATTTATTAATATCAATTATTTGTTTATTTTTATGACAGAGCTGTAGTTTTTGTCAGTTTTTTTCAGTTTTAGCAAGACGTCGTTCAGTGTTTGTCGGTATTATGCAGATATGTTGAACAAGGAGCCGCCGTGGTGTGAGGGCGAGACTTGTCTTGCATGTAATGCCCGCTTTGGAATTACTACACGAAGACATCACTGGTATACTTTTCAGTCTGTGTTATTGCCAGTTATATGATGCCAAGCACGACCTGTTAGTGATAGCTAAGCTTCTTTTTTCATTTCTGTTGCCGGCAGACAGAAGCAGCGGTGGTTGAGGCAGTGGAGTCTCACTTAGGTGACCCACGTCCGATAATAATAATAATATCCAAGACAATGTTTGTGGTGCTGTCATCATGGCAGAGCCATTCTGAGAGTTCACCCGGTTCATTTGATGAATGTAGAATGGCGTCAAGTGGCCGCCGACCCAAGACCAAGCCAGACGACTTGGGCTGTGAGTCCGCCTGTACAGGTGACCTATGAGCAGGGTTTCTATTGATCTAGAGTGTCGGAAATTTTGTTGGTGGTTAGCAGAAAAATTATGTTCAGTTAATCTGTGTGGTTACTTTAGCTAGTTTATCTCTGCAGTATCACAAAAAATATTACTGTTTTGTTGTTATTTTTACGTAATTTATATTTTATATTTTTTAAATGAATAAAAATGAAAGAAAGCATAGAAAAGATTTTTAAAAATCGGTAATGCTTACATAAACAATACATGTATAAATCAACATGAGATACTTGTCGCATAAACAGTCTGAAATATTTCTCTATGTAGTTAGGAAAATTTGGGAGAAATGTCATTTTTAAATTGAGTAGGAACCTTGAGTGATTGACAGTGCAGGAAGGGCACCTGGTCAAAACTGGTCCAATGCTCTAGAAACTACCCATCTTACTACTGGACATGTCCAGGCTTTTGAAAGGTGATTTTTATTGTCACACTTAACGTTGCAAAGTTCCTGAGTAGATCAGCTAAAATGTGTATGTAATGTGTACTGTCCTGGTGCTGTTTGCTGTACAGCCGGCACTGCGGTCGAATTCTGTGTTCCAAGTGTTCCGAGAAAGATATGCCGATCATCAAGTACAACATTGTTAAGCCGGTTCGTGTCTGCGACGTCTGCTTCAATGTGCTAACACATGGCACAGTGTAGCCATTACACTGTTTCGTGCAAAACCTCATTTTGCTGTTCAGATAAACTCCATGTTGCATTGTGCAACTCTGTGCTGAATTCTAGAGTTTTGTGTTGCTGATTAGTGTGACACGGACTTGTTGATTGTGTGACATTCCTCATGTGCAGAGTTAGTGACGTAACTTTTGAGTTTTGTTTTGTGTGCATTTATGTGAGCTAATTGTGCCTAATATTTTGTTGTCTTTCAGGTATTAGCCAAAATAACATAATCTTGACCAGCTGAGTGATACATTGGAAAACGGTAGTATTTTGAATGAAACTATGTTGTAAGTACCGGTACTGTAAACTGTAAATACGATGTATGGCTGTAAATGACTTGCATGTGAACTTTGACTTTAGTTACAGTGTAGAAGTTGTTCAAATTGTGTGTAATATGCAATCAGACTTACCTTATCTTACCTTCACGGTGAGCATTACTGCGCAGCGATGAGACTGATTCAGCTATTACTCATTGCACAAATGCAATCAAACTTTGTCCACCAACGTTCCAGCAGACTGACAATACACACTGGAATAACTCCATAATTAAAATATTTGACAGTCTCGTCAGCTGATAGCACTTCTCATCGGACAAATCGCTTAATTTGACCGAACTCCTACTTATTTTCCAATTACAGGAAATGAATGTGCCATTTTCTTTACAAACACTGTATAGTGTTTACTTTCATTGCGGACTTAAGACGTGAAATGTGTGATCTTAAGATTTTGTCATAATTTTATCGTAACTTCATCGTAAGATATTTTGTTAATTGACTTTCTCCAAAGATTATCATAAGTTTGTTACTTGTCATAATGTAATCATAAGATTATCGTACGATATTTTGTTAATCGGGCACCAGCAGAATCGCACAAATGCAATCAAACGTTGTCGACGAGCATTCCATCAAGCTGACAAGACACACTTTAGAAACACTGCATAGTTAAATATTTGACAAAATCCTATTTTGATGCTAGCGTACTTCTTAGCACTGCAGCTCCTTGCATTTTGTGTGTATTTTCTACAACAGCGTTTCAGCTAGTTCATTGACCACATTAAACTACGTTGAAAGGACAGCTAGTATATATTTTGAAAATTCAGTGTAAACATTATCTGTCTTCAGTGCTACACATTGCTTGTTGGGAGCCTGGAAGGGCATCAGACCTGTAGATATCTCTTATACGTTCCCTGCAGAGAACTTTGTATTCTGCCGTTACTATCATTTGTTAATTTTACTTTTTTCTGTGTGTAACTTGTTAACACGTTGGCACGCTGTTTGTATTATCACTTTTTTCAAGATATCAAAAAAATTGTTGGAGATTTCCTGCATGTTTAGCAGCTTGTACGCATCTGTTGGTTGCTGACTTTCAGTGTCTGAATCCACTACAAAACTGGTATATTAGGCGTTTGCCAAGTACCAAATTTCAGTTTCTGTAAAGTAATTGTTTCATAGTGTATATGGGACTTTAATGTCACGGCTGCTTTTTTTCTGCAATATAAATGACTAACGTTCTTCTGCTATCTATTGGTTTTCTGTACATTAGACGTTACTGTGCAGTCATAAATGGCAGCGTTTTCTCTTACAGTCGTCATTTTATTAGTATAAGTATTGTGCTGATTGTACCATATTAGGCCCTGCCGTAGCCCCTCCCCGCGGCCAGCTGCGGATTTTTTTTTGGTCACGATCCACTTGTAGTTATTTAAGTTGTACGGATGTTGTTTTACGTGGTAACTCGAGCATAGTGTCACTGTCATACAGTCACATTGTTCTACACTGCCTTGATAAAACGTGACGCCAAAATAGGCCTTAAACGACTGTAACTACGACGTTGTCTGTCTTGTCTGAATTAACTAGTCTAGTAGTGCAGGGTGCTGCTATCTGGCACAATTGGTGGCGGGACCGTATGCGGGCTCCGGGAGCTGAGAATAATCATAAAAACGAATTTGTAGTGCGCCGTTTATAATGTAATACAGACCAACGGCGCATTACAGTGTGTGAGAGAATAAAAGAAGGAAGGGTAAGGTTTGCATGATAAATAAAATGCAGTGATATTAAAATTACGAAAATGCAAGATTAAAATAGTAAGTTTTCAGCTGTCGACGAAATTGTTTATGACTGTCAATGAGTCTCAGTGATGACGGTGAGCTGTTCCACAAAGGCCACTGAAAAGGCTCATCTTCCAAGGTTTGTGCGAGTACGAACTGAAACTGCCGCCCTAGAATATGTCAATGTCAATCATCAATTTATATAGCGCATCACCGCGAATGCCTCTAATGCGCTGGCTAGAATAGGCTAGAGGCCTACCGAAGTTTGGCTACGGCCAATCTACTATATTTGCTACGGCTTTGGTCACGGCACCGAAACTACCTCAAAAATGACCTTCTGCCCAGTTTGTGTTTCGGCCGACATGGTTTCGGCCAAGTTTCCACTACGGCCATAAGTGGAACCTGATTTCGGCATGCTACCGTACGTTGACAGCCCTACTGTACGCGACATCACTGAAGCGGCTTAGGCTTTGTAGTAACCGCTGTCTCGTCGTCCGTCCGCCAGTGGCAATACACTTAACATGTTACAGCTCACATCTCTCTCCTGTCTAACCGACCATGGAGTTAACTCTATGGAACCGACCACGTCGCTGCCGCACTGTTGTTGTTTATCTGTTGCAGGTTGTTGCGGCCGAAACTCGTCATAAATTTTCAGCGCCAGGTTCATGCAGTTACGGCATGGTTTTGGCTATATAGCCAAAACGATTTCCGTCAGCCTCTATAAGAGACCCAATCCGTTTCCTGGCTGGATGGCGTAAAAAGCGACCTGAACCAGGCTTTAGTTTCGTCAGGTTGAGTTTTACGTATTATTGTCACTTGTAGTTACAGTTGGTTTGGTTGCTATGTACCAGCCAAGTGATTGGTTATAAGACCGGTTTTTTTGCACCAGTCAAGTGATCGGCTAGAAAGATCGTCTCCGCAATGACCTACGGTATAATATGTCGAGTGGGCGTTAAACCTTAATATAATACACTATACCTAGAGCGCCCTTGCCCATATGTTCGGAAAGTTACATGACACTTAGCGTTTTCTTATAACGTTGCAGTGATAACGAACATCATAGCAAGCACAAACATAAAACCTTGTCAGATGTCTTTCTCTGAGGCAAGATAAATATTGTTCTTAACACGTCCAACACAAGGCCGCATTCCATTATTCTAGCCAGCTGCAAACCTGGTTTTCGACAAGTTCGTGCGGGTTTGCGACACGCTTTCGACTTTTTTGTCGAAAACTTGGTCGCAAACCGCAGCAGGTTCGCTGGTTCGTGCGCGTGCTAGACAAATGGAAGGTAGAAAAAACCCGTTTTAAACAAGTTCGCAGCTGGCTTTCGACCTGCTTGCGACCAGGTTTTCGACCAGGTTTGCAGCTGGCTAGAATAATGGAATGCGGTCTTTAACAGCAAGATTAGCCTATGACTTGTCCAGCAATGCTGTTGCTGTTCTTTCATCACGTCTGTATCCGATTTTTACGTGATCCAAATTGCATCATGATACGAGCGAACAAATCATAGTGTGACGTCATAGGTCGCTGTTGCTTCAGAGACGGGACGCGTGTTTCTAGTGGAGATGATGCGTTGATTGGCGATATTCGACCTTGTTCGTCATGTCAGCAGACACGGTTTGCAGTCGATATTATTATGCTACGCGATAAAAAATGGAATAATATAGGCCTAGTCGACGTTAAAATGTTCACAAGTTCTGTAGGCCTACTACAGGAAGTTTTATGCAAGGCATCGACAGTCAAATCATGTTGCATTGATGCAAGCTCTCTTATATCTAGGCAGTGGCGTATTCGGGGGGGGGGGGGGCGACGGTGCGACCGCCCCCCCCTGCTCTGACCGTGAATGTTTGGATAATTTTTGCACTGTTTTTGTAAGCTTCGTTTCGCGATTGAAACGTAAAATGCATGTCCCAAGGCTTCTAGTGACTGTCCGTGTTTTCTGCCTGTTACAAACTGCGGCAAAATGCACCAAATTTGACCCAAACTTATCATTTTGGGGACAAAATGATTTTTTCCGGGGAGGGGCTCATCCCCCTTTACCACACCCCACTCCATCGACGCCTATGGCCCCGTCGCCCCCTCCTTACTGAAATCCTGAATACGCCACTATAATGTAGGCATATTTATTACGCCGAAGTCGCACAACATATTACATAGGCCTACAGGTCAGTCTTACAACAAAATACATTATAGTAAGTACAGTTGAGCCTACAAAGGGAATTCTAGCAACTCGGTCAATAACTTTCTTTTGTGAATTGACACATCCACGGAATATTTCAGAATGTTGCTTATAGGCCTACTGTTGCTATACAGAGAATAAAACAAGAAGTGTGGCCGCCGGGTTCAGCCGACACGGTATGCCCCCGCCCATCTGTAACCTTAACCTTTGATCGTTTGACCTTGAAACTGGTGTGCGGGTCGCATCTAAGGTGGGGAACCTTCGTTCCAAAGTTGGACACGCTAGGCCTTTAGGTTCTCGAATTATTCGCTATGTACGCGACGGACGGACAAAAGCAACGATTATTGACCCCTTCCATACTTTTGGGGCCATAATAAGTCTTCAGCACTAGCACGTGCACAACCGCCGCATTTTGTATGCATACAATTACAGTGACAGTGAGCATAGTTAACAACCGTGGTCTCAACGGCAGCTATAGGCCTACGACGAGGATACGAGTCTATATAGTGTGACCACAACTGCCGCAGGTGGTGCTGGTGAAGAAAAGATCGCTGACGTAGGACTACCGATGCAGTTAATTTGCCATACAGACAGTACATAGGCCTAATAGCCTATGCTACATAAAAGTTACATTTTAAAAATTACACAAAATAGTTTTTTAGAATTACAAGATTACACAAAATGACTGTGCACAGCTCCAAAGCGATAAAACACTAATTCAATGGCGAACATTAATTGAGTCGAGTCAGAGATGCAGGTTGTCGTGAATCGTCATTGGCAGAATAACATGCATAACGCACAGTGAAAACGGCCCACCCTGTATTATAATGTGCAGCTGTGGACATCAGTGTTTCATTGTGTCAACTGAAAGTGCAGGATAAGACAACTGCATAAATGGAAATGCAAAATAAAATGACTTGGGTTTCCATTTATTCCACCGAGTTACCTTTTTCCATAGGATTTTTTGACTTCACTTGTTTCACTGATGTCGAACGCGCTGATGTTTATATTGCATGGCGTGATGTCACCGATGACGTCAGCAGCGACAGGTGCTTGTTCACGTGACTTTCATGAAGCTGGGAGAGATCAGCACGACTCAAGAGCAATTCACAGCTAAAATACTCATTACAGCACGGTGGAGAGAACCAAACCTCGACACCGAGCAGTCTGACAGCGATCAATTTCAGGTACCCTATGCTTATCTTCGTATCATACTTCATTAATTTTGATTTACTCATGAACCAAGCTCCGTACCCGGTGATAGCCGGCTAAAATTGTTTTATGCATACGCAAGTACGCAAGGACTCGCTCGAGGCACTGCACGTGTGTTGCCGGTCCATTAATTTTATTTGTACGTTCGTTCGTTTAAACTTATGAACACGTACAATGGGCCTGTTTTGAAAACGAACGAACCGGGGGTGAAGGCAGGGGCCAGGAGCAAACATCAAGGTCATAGAAGGACGAAATAGGTCAAACTCGTGAGCATGATAATTGCCAAAACGGATGAACCGATTTTGCTGCAAGCTAGTAGGCCTACAATATAGCCTACACGGAACTTCACCGTGTGTAAAAAAACTGCATTTTTGTTTCTGACAGAACTTCGTCAAATTTCCACCAACTTTAATAAGTTTTGGTAGGTAGATAGCAAAATGACTAAAATTGTATGCTGTATAAATATTTTTCACCTAACCTGACCCACGGCACCGCCTTACCTTGCGAGACCCAGATGTTCTCAATTGTTACATAACGTTGAAATGTATTATTTGCAACAAAATATCTGACGACTGAATTAGCACACAGTAAACTGAATATGGTTTATTTAGCAGAGTTATTAGTTGTCATGACAGATCGGCTAAAAATTGTCAGAATTCGTGCTCGAACTGTTTGAGAAAGTACTGTGCAACCCACAGCACGTTCTGTACAACTCTCTACCGAATGAAACAGTCTCGTTCTATGAACTTAGACACAGACCACAGAACAGAGAACTGATAAACAAAACTAGTCGTCTGTCTGAAGCCAGTTTTATTGTTCGTATGCTGTATAAAGACATATATTAGTCACACATTTCTTTACGATTTTATTATTACGTTCCCTAGACTGTTTTATCTCTAGGCCTATCTCTACTACACTTTATCGTTGTTACTTTGCGTTTTGTCAAAGTTCTTTAAACGAATATGAACAAATGAACCGCGTACGGACACAAGCGCTTAGATGACGACGCGTTTCTCGCATCTTTCTCTCGCTCCAGGAAAGCGACGGTGTCGCGTGCTGATGCGCTGGGCGCCGTCCTGTTGAAATATAAAAACTCGTCTATGAACAACCTGCGCATGTCTGGCAGTGACCTCTGAGCAAGAAGGTTGTCGCGACAGTATGCCCTCTTCACTCTGACACCAAATCTGAGCAATCTGATTGTAACAAATCCAGTGTTAGGCAAAAATTCAGAACATCCGCCTTTAACAAGGTAGTGTAGTGACATGGGTCAGGTTAGGTGGAAAATGTATATATAGCATACAATTTCAGCCATTTTGCCACCTACCTACCAAAACTCATTAAAATTCATGGACATTTGACGAAGTTCTGACAGAAACAAAAATGCACAGTTTTTTAGACACGGTGTATACATTAGAGCATTATTATTCACAGTTACTAACTTACTTACTTACGGGGCAAGGACATAAGACTGGTGATCGTTTGCTGAGATCCGTTGAAGACAGAAGTCAATAGATGAAGATTCCATGAAGCGGCCAATCCTCGGACCGAGGACGGCTGAAGGTACAAGGTACGTGTAAGTCTGGCCATTCCGACTCTACCATGAAAGTTTCTTGACGACACTGCAAGCGTTTCCCCGTAGTCTTGTCGAGTTAACAAAAGTTTACAAACATCGTTTCGAAGACTAACAAAGTAAACGAAGGCGACAAACTAGAAAATCTTACTCCGCTCAAGTGAGTCGAAGATAATGCCTCCTCCAAACCTAACTTCGGTCTCCTGTGTGAATTAACCATGGCCATGGTTAATTCACCTTCAGCCGTCGCGACAGCGAGAGCGCCTTAATGCATCGATGCTGTCCATCTGTTCGTTCGTTTGTCTGTCTGTCCATTTGTGTGTCGCGAAAAAGCGTATAAAAACGCGATTTTCTCAAAAACTAAGCAATTTAGAGCTGTGGTCTATTGATGACCTATAGGAAGTTTTACATGGGCTTTACAAAGAATCCATTATTGGACCCCTAAAATTCAAGATGGCGGAGATCCGTTATCTTGAAAATCGTCAAATCGCCATATCTGAACAAAAAGTCATCCAATTTTGATGAAATTTGGTACACAAATGCAGATTTAGAAATCGGTGACAGTCATATGACCAAATATGAGAAGTTTAAAAATTCAAGATGACGGACGGCCGCCATTTTAAAAATCATTTTTTGGCCGTAACTCCGCAACCGATTGTCGATTTCAGTGAAATTTTGAACAGGGGAAGCAGTATATAGCACGGCAAGGTCACGTGACATCAACTCTAAATTTAGAAAATTCAAGAAGCTATATTGCAAATCGTAAAATCGCATTATCTCTTGCGATCTTGATGAAATTTGGTAAACAAATGCAGATTTGGAACTCGATGACAGTCAGATGTTCACCAAATATTAATTTTTTTTTTAAATTTAAGATGACATTTTTTGGCAGTAACTCAGCAGCCAATTGCCCTATTTCAGTGAAATTTCTGTAAGGAAGCAGTTTTTCGCAGATGTCGGTAATGTCACAGATACAATACCGCCGTAACACAGAACGTATTTTTTTCGTTTTTCTACTGCAGTTTGGGCTTCGGCAAGCGGCGTCTTTCGTATCGTCTCCGATACACTTGTTTGATGTTAGAGCGCAGCAGATAACACTAAAATTATCGCTTACACGCCTAGATGCTTTCTTCATGTATAAATATTAATTTTGTTTTCAAATAGTAGGCCCTATCCATGTATTCTCTAACCGCCCCGTTCGCAATGGTTCGCATGCTTGCAGTCATATATGCAGTCAAATGTACGACAAGAATTCTACCCGTGGTGGTTTTCATTTCAGAGTAACAATGGTTTAGCGGACAAAGCAGACAACCTGGAAGCGCGGTGGAATCCCAACTTGTTTGTGGAAAACGCGCTCGGAGATCAGCAGCCGAACTCCGCGCTGGAAGTGCAGCGCGACGCGGATGGATCGTTGGTCGTGGAAAAGAAAACGTTTGAGGGCACGTTCAGTGAAACGATGGAACTTCGGTCTTTTCCCTTTGATATCCAAGTATGTTAATATGTTTGAGTTGATACTTATTGCTTGCTGGTTTACTTGTTTCTAGCGTTATATAGGGCATGCTGTTTAATGGATATGGCTCTATATTAGACCCCTGCATGCGCCGCGCCGCACCGAAATTTTATAGCAAGCCGCCGCCGTAATTTTTGTGGCTGAGCCGAATTCCAGCCGAATTTGTAAAACTTGTCAGCCAGCCGAATACTTTTTCGGCGCAATTTCGGCGCAAACAGAAATTAAAGCAGCTGCCATAGAAAATCAAAATAATGTTCAAAACTACAGTGAAAATCGATGATCGTCGCAGCCGTAGCCATATCACGTAGCCTACTATTTTTGGCAGGATCGATGACATCTTAAGTTTTTTACGCAAAAATTGAGCAAAATCGAAAAAACGCTAACGTAAGCACGTCGTGATGTATGTCAAGAGCAGAGCGTCAGATGGTATCGGCGTTAACTATCAAACTACCAGTTGTCAGTCAGCATGGAAACGCCAAGTCAAGCGTGTATCAAAC